>ERZ773250.14-NODE-14-length-143355-cov-14.015478_pt1 | contig 143355 bp, 143 predicted proteins | sample MGYA00511258_ERZ773250 | MGnify/ENA primary metagenome ERZ773250 (study PRJEB29015, sample SAMEA2738164) | human oral metagenome | biome: human oral; feature: human-associated habitat; material: saliva | place: China | collected 2187 ... | reverse complement strand
AATAGAATAGAATAGAATAGAATAGAATAGAATAGAATAGAATAGAATAGAATAGAATAGACTTCCGCAAAATTAAATAACTCCCCAAAGAGAGTTATTTAATTAAGTTTTATGGATTAAATACTAACCTTCAACGCAGTTCGCAACGCCATTTTCAGTCTTAACAGAAACGGCAATTCCACTACCAGCTATAATAGCTCCGTCTGTGCCACATTTAGCTTGGTTAGAAACCTTCATTTGTCCAAGTGCAGTTGGTGCATTTATGGCTCCAGTAGCAGAGACAACTGTATATTGTGAGTTTGTTGTAGGATCATTAAATGTTGTTGTATCATTTGTTGTGATATATTTACTAATGAAATCACTCTTTAGAGCTGCTCCATCCCAAGGCAATTTTCCTCGGTTGTTTGAAGTGTAGTCAGTTACCGCTGCGCGCAATCGTGAAGCATCATTCTTTCGTTGCGTATCTCGTTGGCTTCGTTGTAGGGCAGGTAGTGCTAAGAATACCATCAAGAAGATAAGTCCGGCAATGGCAAGCACGAGCACAACTTCAATGATTGTGAAACCTTTTTTATTGTTTTTATTAATTGAGTTCATACTGAAAATCCACCTTTCTAATGAACGATTATTATTGTTATTTTTATTTACGGTCTGTCCGTATGCAACCATTAAAACATAAGCATAATAATTTTGCAAGCATTTTTTTGAGGATTTTTTAGTTTTCCACAATTTTAATTTATTTCATTAAAATTTTTTTGTAAGAATACCTTTGAGCTGTTCGCCACGAACCAATAGAATCAGCATTAAAACAGCGAATTTCACCATCGCGAATTTCAGAAATTTCAACAAGGGCGGGGTTGTAGAGTACGCGTTTCTTATAATATCGTAGCTCTTCATCTTTTACATCGTGACGCCCCGGAAATACTTCTAAGAATTGCACCTTAGCACGGTCATAAAAATAGTTTTCGAAACCGCTTGGCGGAAAGAAATAAGCTGGTTTTAAGTTCATTTTTGAAAGAATATATTGAATATCGCCCAAAGTTGCACGAGCTTCAAGTGAAATAAAAGCATAAACACGACCTTTTTTGCTTTTGAAAATTGTAGCTTCGGCTGAATATCCAACCGAAAGATTACGCAAAATAACTTCTTCAATTCCAAAATTAACACCAAAATGTTTTTGCAAAAATTCTTCAAGATTTTTATCAGAATAAGCGTGATTTTTCATAAAGATATTTTAGCACATTTTCGAAAAAAATGGAAATTTAAAAGAAAATTTGTTATAATCGAAAAATGGAAATTACGGCAGGATTAAATAAAAATCAAAAAGAGGCGGTGGAGACATTAAGCGGGCCGATGTTAATTTTGGCTGGCGCAGGAAGCGGAAAAACCAAAACTTTAACACACCGAATTGCGAATATAATTGCGCACGGCGTAGCGAGCGAGGAAATCTTGGCGGTAACTTTTACCAACAAAGCCGCAAGAGAAATGCGTGAGCGACTTGCCGAGCTACTTGATCGAAACGCAAACGACAGATTCTTTATGCCTTGGATGGGAACTTTTCACGGAATTTGCGTGAAGATTTTGCGGCTCAAAGGCGAGGCGATTGGCGTTGCAAATAATTTTGTAATTTATGATGAAGATGATCGCCGAAATTTAATTAAAAAAATAATGAAAGATCTAAAAATCGATGAAAAAAGCTTAAAGCCACAAAGTGTTTCAAGCGCAATTTCGAATGCTAAAAACCAGCTTTTGACGGCCGAAGAATTCTCGAACGGTGCGAATTGGGGTTTCGAACAAAAAGTGGCTGAAATTTTCTTGCGTTATGAAGAAGAACGAAACAAAGCTAATGCTTTAGATTTTGATGATTTGCTTTTCGAAACAGTAAAACTACTTCAACAAAATAAAGAAGTTCGTGAATTTTGGCAAAATAAATTTAAGCATATTTTGATTGACGAGTATCAAGATACTAACGCCGCGCAATATGCAATTATTAAAATGATTGTAAATACTGATCAAAATATTTGCGTGGTCGGCGATGATTGGCAGAGTATTTATTCTTGGCGTGGGGCAGATTTTACGAATATTTTAAATTTTGAACGCGATTACAAAGGTGCAAAAGTGATAAAATTAGAACAAAATTATCGCTCAACTGAAAATATCTTGAACGCCGCACACAATGTGATTTCAAAAAACCACAACCGAACCGATAAAAAACTCTTTACCGAACTCGGCAAAGGTGAGCCAGTTTTAGTACAAAGTGCACGAGATGAAAGCGAGGAAGCAGCAAAAATCGCAGGCCAGATTTTTAGTTTCAAAACTGTTTGCGCACGAAAATTTAGTGATTTTGCAATTCTTTATCGCACAAATGCACAAAGTTATAATTTTGAAAAAGCGATGATTCGTTTTCAAATTCCGTATAAAATTTTTGGCGGAACACGTTTTTATGACCGCAAGGAAATTAAAGATATTTTAGCTTATTTGCGAGTGATTTATAACCCACTTGACCGTGTAGCTTTTGAACGAATTGTGAACGTACCGGCGCGCGGTTTGGGTGCGGTGAGTCTTTCGAAATTATTGGACTGGCAAAGTTCGAACGGTTTAGATTTGATTTCAAGCCTACTTCAAGCAAGCGAACTTTCAACTTTAGCATCACGAGCGAGAAAATCTTTAGAAAATTTGGGTGAAATTTTTAGAGAGTGTCAAATTTTAAGTGAAAATTCAAGTAACCCAAGTGAAATTATCGAACGAATTTTAGAGCGGACAAATTATGGCAAAAACGAAAAACTAACCGAAAACGAAGCAACCGAACGCAGTGAATATCTTTCCACATTAGTGAGTGAAGCAAAAAACTACGCAGATTTAGCAAGTTTTTTGGAGGATGCAGCACTGATGAGTTCAAGCGATGCGCAAAGTGGCGACGAAGTAAACTTAATGACACTTCACTCAGCAAAAGGTTTGGAATTTCCAGTCGTGTTTCTTGCCGGAATGGAAGAAGGCATCTTTCCACACAGCCGAGTTTTTGATGCAGGAGAAGATGACCTAGAAGAAGAACGCCGCCTTTGCTATGTGGGCATGACACGCGCACGAGAAGAATTAATTTTAAGCTACGCCGAATCGCGAGCGGTTTTTGGACAAAGGAATTATTCAAGCCCGAGCCGATTCATTACAGATGCCGAACTGGAATTACCGAAAAAAGATTTTGGCGGATGGAATAATTTTTCAGATAATTACGAAGATGATTTTAGCCAAGAAGTTTCTTTTGATGATTTTTATTATGACGAAGCAGGATTGCAAATTGGTGACCGCGTAAAAAGTCCAGCTTTCGGTGTGGGAAAAGTGCTTGAAATTGACGGAATGGCGATTGAGATTCAATTCGAAAACGGCAAAATTCGCAAATTAAATGCTGAATTTGCGCGCCTTGAAAAGCTCTAAAAATTTGACCTTTCGAATTTAATTTGCTAAAATAGATTTAATAATGCGAGTTTTACAACCAATTTATTTTTATAAAAAACAGATCACAATTGCGGGATTTATCTCGCTTGGATTTTTACTTTTATTAAACATTTTTGCAATTGCTGGGCGAAATTCCGCCAAAGCTAGCGGTGAAGGAAACAAAATTTTAACTGTTTTCGAAAATGGCCAAAGATTTTCTTTTAAAACTAATGCAAAAACTGTTCGAGAAGCATTAAATGCGCAAAAAATTAGTTTTTCGAAAGAAGATACGGTTGAACCAAGCCTTGACGGCGAACTAACAGGCACGGAATATAGTGTAAATATTTATCGTGCAAAACCAGTAATCATTGAAGATGGCGATTCGAAAATAAAAGTAATGACTGCTGCCCAAACCCCACGGCAGATTGTTCAAAAATCTGGAATTAAAATTCATGATGAAGATAAAGTTGCCTTCGAACAATCCAGCAGCATTCTTGAAGATGGAACAACAAACTCATTAAAAATTACACGAGCAAAAGAAATTTCGGTTGAACTTTTTGGTAAGACTGAAAGTTTTCGAACACAAAGCAAAACCGTAGAAGATTTCTTAAAAGAAAAGAATATATCGCTCACAAAAGATGATGGAATTTCAATTGATAAAAAAACCACGATTTCGAATGGTTTGAGTTTTCGAATTTGGCGAAACGGCAAGCAAACAATTACAACCGAAGAAGAAATTGCTTTCTCAACCGAAATAATTAAAGATGCGAATAAAGATTCTAGCTATAAAGAAATAAAAGAAGCTGGAGAAAAAGGCTCGAAAAGCGTAACTTATGAGATTGAAATGCAAAATGGTAAAGAAGTTTCGCGCAAAAAAATTAACGAGACCGAAATTAAATCTGCTAAAAAACAAGTTGAGATTGTTGGTACAAAAGTAAACTTACCAGCTGGCTCGCACAGTGACTGGCTAAGTGCGGCAGGAATTTCTTCAAGCGACCACGGAGCTGCAAATGCAATTATCGGTCAAGAATCTGGCTGGCGAGTTAATGCAACAAACAGATCAAGTGGAGCTTATGGCATTCCGCAAGCTTTGCCTGGTTCGAAAATGGCTTCAGCTGGAGCTGACTGGCAAACAAACCCAATCACGCAGCTTAAGTGGATGAATTCTTATGTACTTGGTCGCTATGGAAGCTGGCAAAACGCTTACGCCCATAAAAAAGCAAAGGGTTGGTATTAGTGGCAAATTTGAAATTTAATCAAAAATCTGGTAAAAAGTTTTCGAAAAAATCCAAAAATAGCGAAAATTCAAATTTAAAAAATAATAAATCACTTGGTCAGCACTGGTTGCGAGACAGGGTTGTTCTAGATGGAATAGCAGAAGAAGCTGAAATTAAAAATGGTGATTTCGTACTTGAAATTGGCCCAGGGCTTGGAACTTTAACTTCTTCACTTTTAAAATTCGCAGGTAAAGATGGTGAAGTTCTCTCAGTCGAGTTTGATGAAAATTTGGCAAAAAAACTACCAGCGCAATTCCCAGGGAAAAATTTAACCGTAAAAAATACGGATTTTTTAGATTTCGATCTTTCGAAATTACCAAAAAATTATAAAGTTGCTGCGAACGTACCGTATTATATTACTTCAAAAATTATTGAAAAATTACTCACTAGCGAGAATAAGCCAAGTATTGCCGCACTTTTAGTACAAAAAGAAGTTGCCGAGAGAATTTGTGCAAAATCTGGCGATTTAAGTGTTTTATCAATCGCATCACAAATTTATGCCGATTGCGAACTTGGACAATTCGTACCACGAGAGCTTTTTACGCCGCCACCAAAAGTTGATTCGCAAGTAGTAATTCTAAAAATTCTAGAAAAGAATAAGCTTGAGTGTTTTAATGAGCAAAATAATACTAAAATATCAGAAAAACAATTTTTCCGTATAGTTAAAGCTGGTTTTACCGCTCGACGAAAAAAAATCCTAAAAGTATTAAGCGCAAATTTGGCATTGAGTAAAGAACAAACAATTGAAATCCTTATACAAGCCAAGGTCTCGCCAGATGCACGCGCACAAGAATTAACTATCGAAAACTGGCTTGAAATTACTCGATACTATCTTGATTTGAAATAAATAATTTTTATTCATAAGCTTAACAATGATTCCAACTTTCTCTTTTTCGAAAAATATGTTATACTATAAGCAGTATGCCAAAGAAAAAACTTTATATAACAACTGCGATTCCTTATGCAAATGGAGCGCCTCATATTGGAAACGCTCTTGATTACTTAATTGCCGATATTTGGGCGAGATACCAGCGCCAGCAAGGAAATGAAGTTCGTTTTCAGGTTGGAACAGACGAACATGGTAATAAAATTGCTGAAAAAGCCGCCGAAAACGGTTTAACTCCACAAGAATACGTTAACGGAACTGTCCAGAATTTTAAAAATTTAATGGACAAAATGAAGACAACTTACACAGATTTTATTCGAACAACAGATTCGCATCACGTTGGAGCTTCGCAGTATATCTGGATGAAACTTCAGCCCTATATTTATAAAAATACTTATGAAGGATGGTATTGTACAGGTTGTGAGAGTTTTTACACTGAAAAAGAAGTGACTGAATTTCATGGCGTTTGCCCAAACCATCAAAAACCTTTCGAAAGGCTTTCAGAAGAGAATTATTACTTGCGAATTTCAGAATTTACACCAAAAATTATCGAAGCCATTGAGACTGACCGAATGAAAATCATGCCAGAATATCGCAAGAAAGAATTTTTAAACTTTTTGAAAAGTGGGCTTGAAGATGTTTCGATTTCACGGCCAAAAAAGAATTTAACTTGGGGTGTACCTGTTCCTGGTGATCCAGAGCAGGTAATGTATGTTTGGATTGATGCGCTTGCAAACTATTTAACTGTGATCGGATATCCAGATGTTGCAGGTTGGCAAGAATTTTGGCCAGCAAATGTGCAAGTTATTGGAAAAGATATTTTACGTTTTCATGCGGGAATCTGGCCAGCAATGCTGCTTGGGCTTGATCTGGCTTTACCAAAAACTCTGCTTGTTCATGGACACATTTCAAGCAACGGTGTGAAAATGAGTAAATCGATCGGCAACGTGGTTGATCCGAACGAAATTATTGATAATTACGGGCTAGATGCTTTTAGATATTATTTCTCACGGCATGTTGCAACTCAAGATGACGGAGATTTTACCTGGGAGAAGTTCGAAAATGCCTATAACAACGAACTTGGTAACGACCTCGGTAATTTGGCTTCACGCGTAGCTAATATGGTTAAACGTTATCAATCTGGCGTGGTTGGTGAAATTCCTAGCGATGAACACGATCGCCACACTTACAATGAATATATGAAATCTCTAGAATTCAACAAAGCAATTGATGAAATCTGGGGATTGGTTCGCGCCCACAATCAATATATTGAAGGTGTAAAACCTTGGGAAATTGCTAAAAAAGCAAAAGAGAATAAAGATGAAGAAAATCATCTAGCAGAAGTTCTTGCACACTCCGTTTCAGGTTTATTGCAAATCAGCAAAATGCTTGAACCGTTTATGCCAGATACAGCCGAAAAACTCCAAACGATTTTTGGCAGTGGCGTAATTCGCGACGAAGAAATTGGCTTACTTTTCCCAAAAATGTATCTTAAAACCGAAGACCCGCGTGCCGCAAAAATCGCAGCTGCACAAAATAATCAAGCTAAAAAATAACCAGAACCTCGGCTTTAATGCTGAGGTTTCGACTTTCGAAAGGACAAAATGAAAATCATTGATTCACATTGCCACATTCACGATGTAAATTTTCCAATTCCGCAAGAAGAAGTTTTTGAGAATATGCAAAATTCTAAAATATCGAAAGCAATTTGTATTGGCGAAAATCTTGAAAATTCTAAAATTGGCGTTAAATTTGCTGAAGAAAATTCTAGCAAATTTAAACTTTTCGCAGCTATTGGCGTCCATCCACATGAAGCCGAAAAATACGACCCAGAAGAGTTAGTTTATGAACTTGAACAGATTTCGAAAGCTCCAAAAGTGGTGGCCATTGGTGAAATTGGTCTTGATTATTTTTATGAAAATTCCAACCGCGAGGCGCAAAAACAAATTCTAAAAGCCCAGCTCAAGCTTGCTCAAAAACTAAATCTACCCGTAAGTTTTCATGTTCGAAATGCTTTCGAAGATTTTTGGCCGATTTTTGATGAAATTTCAAAATTCGGTAAAATTCGTGGAGTTTTGCATTCTTTTACAGATTCGAAAGATAATTTAAGCAAAGCTTTAAAGCGCGATTTATTTATTGGCGTAAATGGAATTTCAACTTTTACAAAAAAGCCCGAAGATCTTGAAATGTTTGCAAGCATTCCACTTTCGAAAATATTAATCGAAACAGATTCACCATTTTTAGCACCAAAAGGTAAGCGTGGCAAGCCAAACCAGCCAGCTTTCTCAAAATTAATTATCGAAGATTTAGCAGAAAAACGGCAAATTTCAGCCGAAGAAGTTGCTAAAATCACAACCGAAAATTGCGAAAAACTGTTTAAAATTTAATTTACCAAATATTGACAAAAATATTAAAATATGATACAATTTAATCATATTTAAGGTTTAAAAATGAACAATTCTGACAAAAGTTTATACCAAATTCCATATTTTTCAGGAGCTCAGAAAGAGCCCGATTTCAAAAAACCAAAAATCCAGATTGCTTATGACACGCCAAAACAAATGCCCTTAAAACCTATTCAACAGGTTAAAAAGCCCACATTCCAGCCAATATTGAAAAATAATCAAATTGATATTTTTGGTGAAATGTTTGCAAAAAGCGCTCAAATTTTACAATTTCGAAATATTGCCGAAGAAGAAATTCGTCTTTCGCACTTAAAATATACTAGAAAATCTTTTTTGAAAAATTCAAAAAAACACGAGAGTAATCAACTCTATTATAAATATCTTTTTGCAAAATTTAAGAAAAATCCGCAAGATATTTCGCGAGCGTTAATTAATCTTGAAAGTAAAGTTGGCGCACAAATTTTTGGGCCAACAACGAACGGCATTCGGCGAGAATTTTTCGTGCTTGACCATAATTCTTGGATTTATCATGAAGAATGGATTGACGGCAAGCGAAAAGTTCACCAAAATACAACCAGATACGAGCTTCGAAAAGACCAAGTAATTAAAATTGAAGCTGGACCACACTATTTTGATTTAAAAGGAACAGAACTTCAAAATTTTCACCATGCGGTGCAAGTTTACTACCAGAATGTCTCACGATTGGTTTATGGCAGATAGTTTGAAATTCTCAAAAAAGTGTGCTATAATTGTTCAGAATTGTTTTATTTTTTAACGAAAGGAAAGAAATGGCTAAACATAAAAGTTGGCATGGAGCAGACCGCAAACGAGCTTTGCGCGCAAAACTAAAAATTGAAAAACGCCGCGAAGCAAAACGCCGCGAACGAATTGCAGCAGCTTTGGCCGCAAAATAATTTTAAAAATTTTAAAAAATCGCTTTTCTTAAAGAAGGGCGGTTTTTTATTTTAATATTTTTTAGATTATTGCTTTTTTATTAATTTTATGATATAATTATAAAATCTATCGAATTTTCGAAATATATTTTGGAGGTGGAAGAAATGGAAATTAAAGATAGAGGTATTTTAAATGTTATACAAAAGATTTTAAATGGCGAATGGTTTTTTTGTTTTTTGCATAATCTAGACTTAGAACTGCAGCATAAAATTGCATTGTGGCTTTCAAATTTGACAAAACAAGACGACACAGTATTAAATATGTCACCAGATGACATTATGGAAAAAGCTTGCGTTGCGTTACTTTTTGACAAAAAAACCGATAAGGTTATCGCATCGGCTTCAATGATGAAGCCACAAATTAATTCTTTCGGCTGGAAATTGGGCGAAATCGGCTCAATGTTCACTCTCGAAGAATATCAAAACCAAGGTTGTGCTAGCTACTTAGTTCATAAAATTGATGAATGGGCTGAAGCTCAACCTACAATTGATGGCACATACGCTTTTTTGAATTCCAAATCTCCGCGAAGTTTTGCAGTGAATGGCTACAGAGGCGAACTTCGAAAGGAAGGAGTTCTCTATAACGCGGCGGATATCACGCCTGCTTATGCATTCAATCTTTGCCGCACAATTTGCCGAAATGAACACGCAATCCATCTAATGGATCTTGAGCTTCGAAAAAAGGAACTTCAAGACCCAGAGTTAGAAGAAGGACACGGAGAACTTCGTAGAATTGAGGAAGAACTTAGTAGCGCAAGAATTGAACGGCGGAATCGTTTCGAAAACTCAATCAACGAAAACAAGCTCAAGATTAACGCTATTGCAGCTCGAAAAGATCTAAGCACAGAGCAAATTGATCATGACATAGAGGTACATTACAAGATTATCGATTTTTACATCGATAATTTCAAGAATAATTTGCACTGCTGTGATGTAGTAGTTGCAAAATTATTCTAAAACAGAGTGAGCAAAATGCTCGCTTTTTTATTGATTTTTGAAAGTGATTATGTTAAACTATTTACATCAAGGAAGTGGGCAATGTTTAACTTAAAAAATATTTTTAGCGAAAACTCAGAAAATAAAAATTCGAAAAATACTTCGAGCAGCTTTTTAGGCGACGGAAAAGCAATTTTAGATGCTGTTGATGATGGAGTTTTAGCAGTTAATTCAAAAGGGAATATCTTGGCAATCAACCCAGCAGCAGAGCAAATTACGGGCTGGAATGGTAGTGATGCGGCTGGATTGGTTTTTAATTCAGTTTTAAAAATTACAAACAATGAAGGTGGCGAGATGATTGAAATTTCCAACCCAGTGAATCGTGTTTTACGAACTGGTGAAGATTTCACAACACGAGATTTATTCATTAAAACTCAAAGCGGGAAAATTGTTCCGATTTTCTTGGCCGTAAACTCGATTGATAGTCAAAATTCTGGCGTAGTTGTAGTTTTTAGGGATATTTCGAAAGAGCTAAAAGAAAACCGTGAACAAGCTGAATTTATATCAACTGCGAGCCACGAAATGAGAACGCCAGTTGCAAGCATTGAAGGATATATTGGCTTGGCTCTCAACCCAGCTACCGCAACGATTGACGCACGCGCAAAATCTTACCTTAAAAAAGCTCACGAAAACACCAAGCATTTAGGCCAACTTTTTCAAGATTTACTTGATATTACAAAAGCAGAAGATGGACGGCTCAAAAATGAACCTGTTGTTTTAGATGCAATTGAATTTTCACGAAATATTTGGGAAGGGCTAAAACCAAAAGCTGAAGCAAAAGGCTTGAATTATATTTTCGAACCAGACAACCACAAAACAGGCGAAAAAACTCTAACGCCAGTATTTTTTATTCATGCCGACCGCGATCACTTACATGAAATTTTAAATAACCTTTTCGAAAATGCCATAAAATATACGCCGAGCGGAATGGTTTCTGTGAATATTACCGGCGACAACAACAATGTTCAAATTTCTGTTAAAGATAATGGAATTGGGATTCCGGCCGAAGATATTCCACATTTGTTTCAAAAATTTTATCGTGTAGATAATTCTGAAACGCGAGAAATTAATGGTACAGGGCTCGGGCTATTTTTGTCGCGCAAACTTACCGAGTCGATTGGTGGCTTTTTAGATGTTGAAAGTGAATATAAAAAAGGTAGCACTTTTACTGTAAAGTTACCAAGAATTACGCGAGAAAACGCCGAAAAATTAAAAGCCATTGAAGATACTAAAAAAGCTGAAGAGCACCAAAAAATTGAACAAAAAAATAATCAACGCGAAATCGACGAGGCCGACCGCGATATTACGGCAATTCTTGAAGATCCTAAAATAGAAAATCCAAGCGAAGAAGTTTTCAAAATCACCCAAGAAATTCAGCCAGAAACTTCAATTAGTATTCCTGAAACTATTCCGCAAAATACACAACCAGAGAATTCGCAAGCTCAACAAGCTCCGTATACACAAAATACGACTGAATCAACTCAACAACAAGAACAACAAATTTATGACAATTTCGTGCAAAATACAGCTCCAATTCCACAATCAAATGGCGTAATTGCTGAGCAAAACCAACCGGCACAAAAGGTAATTCAAGCACAGCAAGACTTTTCTAACTATGGCGCAATTCAAGGTTTTAGCCCTCTATCGGGAGCGCGAAATCAGGATGGCCAAAATTCTGTACCAAATCCTCAAACAGTACAAAATTATGATACTCAAATAGCGGATAAAAATTTACAACAAAATACACAAGCTGTTCAAAATAATTACTCACCTCAAAGTTCAATAGACATAAAAAATCAACAATTTCAACCGCCCCAAATGATGGAAACTACGCAGAATATAGAACCTCAGCCGAGCCAGCATCCATCAAATCAGCCAACTTTAAACGATATCGAAAGAATGAAAATTGAATACGCTCAAAAAATAATGAATCAGCGGAAAAATTAAGCATAAATAGTATAGATTTTTTCGAAAAATAATAGTATAATAGGAGCAATATGACAAAGATTTTATTAGTAGAAGATGATAAAAGTTTGCGCGAGATTTATGGCGTTCGATTATTGGCGGAAGGATATGATATCGTTTCGGCTGGTGATGGAGAAGAAGCGCTCGCAATGGCGATTAAAGAGCGCCCAAACCTAATTGTAAGCGATGTAATGATGCCAAAGATTTCTGGCTTTGATATGCTTGATATTTTGCGCTCAACAACTGAAACGCGTGGTATTAAAGTTATTATGATGACAGCCCTCTCAAGTGAAGAGCAGCGCCGTCGCGGTGAAGCACTTGGCACCGACCGCTATCTAGTGAAATCTCAAGTAGGAATTGAAGATGTCGTGCGAACAGTTCACGAGGTTCTTGAAGATGGCGATTTAACAGTAGAACAGCGAACTGCACAAAAACAAGCACCAATACCTATGCCCGCCGAAGAAACTTCTGCAGTTCAATCGCAAGAAATTAAAGCACCAGCTGAATTATATTCTACCGCGCAAACACAGACAACTCAAGCGCCAATTCAAAATTTCGAAAAACCAGCGCCAGCACCAGTTCGGCCAATTAAACCTATTCAATCTCCAGAACGTGCCGCAGCACCAGGTTTAGCTCAATTCGAAAGAGAACAACCGATATCTTTTTCTACAAACCAGCCAATTCAGTCAGCACCTCAATCTATGCAGCTTGAACAGCCCTACACTAAAGTAGCACCAGCTCAAAATTTCAGAGCACCAGAATCACCGACAATTGAAACTCCAGCTCATCCAATTAGTGATTTTGTAAATCAGCCTCAAGCAGCCGTTCAAAATAATAATCAGCCAACCACACCGATTGTTTCTGGCGAGCGAGTAGTTCAGCCGATCAAAAATAATCGAAGCGATGAAGAAATATTATCTTTTCAAATTAACGATATCCTAAAAGGCGGAACGGGCGAAAATCCCTTAAATAACAATTCTCAACCTCCTTTTGGAGCCCAATAAGTTGTGGAGCAAAAAACAGAACGCTTAAACAAATTCCTGGCATTACAGCTAGGAATTTCGCGTAGGCAAGCAGATGAACTTATCGAAAAAGGGCGAATTTCTATCAACGGGAAAACTGCTCAACTCGGCGAACGATTCAAAGCAGGTGATAAAATAAAGCTTGGCGAAAAAATAATCTCAAAAACTCGCGAAGAAAAAAAATATGTAATTTTCAATAAGCCTCGCGGTTATGTTTGCTCGCGTAAAAAACAGGGCGAAAATGAAACAATTTATGCTATTCTTCCAAAAGAATTTAGCGTGCTAAAACCAGTTGGTCGGCTTGACAAAGATTCAAGTGGAATTTTACTCTTAACAAATGATGGCGATTTTGCTTTTCAAATGACCCACCCAAAATTTCGAAAGGTAAAAGAATATCTAGTTTCTCTTGACACGCCACTTCAGCCAATTCATCAACAGATGATTGCTGATTTTGGAATTAATCTACCAGACGGAAAATCACAACTTGGGCTTGAACGACTTGATGATTCACGAAAAAACTGGAAAGTTATCATGAGCGAAGGGCGAAACAGGCAGATACGCCGAACATTTTCAGCTATAGGTTACGAGGTCGAAGAACTACACAGAATAGTTTTTGGTTCATATATTTTACCGAAAGATTTAAATTTTGGTGATTTTCGAAAAGTTGAAAAGCTGTAATTTAAAAGAAGAAAAGACCTCAATTGAGGTCTTTTTGTTAATTACTGTAATTCAGTAAGATCAGCAATATTAATAAATAAACTCCTTATATAGCCAGCTAATATTTCGACACTTTCATCAAGCATAATTTGACAAAAAATATCCAAAATCTTTTCGAAATATTCTTTAATTTCAATCGGAATTTTATCTTCATTGCCAGAATCGGACTCAAATTCGCAAGCTCTAGCAATTTTTTCGGTCAAGCTTTCTCCGGGAAAATTAAAATAATGAATTTTTGCAGCATAAACTCGCACGAGCTGCCCATATACAACTGGACTTTTGAATTTCTTAATATCAATCTTAAAATTAAACTTATTTTGAATATCTAAAATCTCTTCAATATCAAAAAGATTTCGAAAAATCTCAAAATTAGCATAAGGCTCACCGCTTGCAAAAGCTTGCTCGATAATCTTTCGAGTATTTTCTGCAACCATTCGACGAGTTTCCATTGACGCTAATGGCATTGTAGCTGTTACATTTTTGAAATGTTCTTGCATTTCTGTACCTCCAAATTTTTACTGGATTATTATTATATCATTTTTTAAGTTTTCGAGCAAGTTTCTCAACATTGATTTTTATTTCAAAAAATTATACAATAATTGAATATGCTAAAAACTAAAAAAGAACTCCGAAAAATGTTCTTCGATAATTTTCTAGGCACGATTGCCGATAATCTTGTCGAAGCAAACTGGGCGCTAGTAATGGCCTGGTATCCGAATGTGGCTTATGCTCAAAAATCATTAACAATGTTCGCAGTATCAGATACGCTGTGGGTGGTGCTTTCGTGCGCTTATTATGCTGTTCGAACAGCTTTAGTTGCAAATTTACCAGCTTACATGGTGGGCAAAAGCGCCGAGAAAGCTTCGAAACCTTTAAAAAATGCATTTTATTTGGTTTATTTAATTTTAACACCAGCCGCTCTTGTTTCTTTTATTTTTGCGGGCGAAATTCTTGGTAGCCTTGGAGTTTCGAAAGAATTGCTTTCAATGTATGTGCCTTATTGGCGAATTTGTGTAGCAACAATTTTCTTGGTTTGCCCAAGCCAGATGTTAATAACTTCTTATCTGAAAGCAACTTTTCGAACACGAGAAGCAATGATTCTCGACCATGCTACAACTTGGCTTATGGCGATTGGTTCTTTTATAGCACTTTGGGTTTTAAATTGGGGAGCGAACGGAATGATGATTGCTTGTTTTTTGGCTAACGCAATTCCATTGATTTATTTTTTAATTGCTAAACCTTGCCCGAACTTCTTTAAAAATGGTTTTGAATTTGATCAGAGATGGATTAAAAAACTTTGGTTAAATACAAAATGGGAAATTATCCGCAGATTAGCTCCACGAATTGTTGCTATTTTCACAACATCATCGTTGTTATATCTTTCACCATCATTCGTTTCAGCCCGATACTGGATTTATACGATTGGTGCTTTTCTTGAAGGCGTAGTTGATGCAAGCGCAAGTCTTGCAAATGTTGACGTTTCTTATAACTCGAAATTAAGCTTTAAAACACGAAAAGAAGTTTATCAAAATAACAAATTTATTTGGCGGTTAGCTTTAAGACTTTTCCTTACTCTTACAGTTTCGATTGGATTTTCGGCGCCAATTTGGGTGAATATTATTTCAAACGATTCAGCAGTGAAAAACGCAATCCTCAATCCGATGATTTTGATTTTATTCGCGATCGAAGTTGGTTCAAAAATTCGCTATTATATTTTGCTTTCAATTACACGTTCATTTTTGAAAAAATACAATGGCATAATGCAAGTTATTTATGCAGCAGCAACCAGTATTCTAACCCCAATTGGAATTTTAATTTTTCTAAAAACCTTAAACCTTGGCTTGACTGGCGTATTTTTAACCACTGCAATTGTTGGATTTTTGCAATTCTTTTTATCTGAAATTTATCTTCGAAAACAAAAAATTAAAGTTGGATTTTGATTTCGAAAAGTTTGAATTTTTAGGTATATTGTGTTATAATTAAGAAACTATGTCTAAAAATCTCCCTAAAGTTGCAATTATTGGTCAGGCGAATGTCGGAAAATCTTCGCTTTTTAATCGAATGATTCGTGCCCAGCAAGCTGTTGTTGCACGAGAAGCTGGAACGACGCGTGATAGTGTTCTTGGTAAAGTTACTTATAAAAAACAGGCTTTCTGGCTGATTGATACAGCTGGTTTAAAAGACCCAAATGATGAGTTCGAGGCTACAATTCAAGAACAAATTCAAGATGCAGTTGACGCCAGTGAATTGATTTTGGTGGTTCTTGATAGCACTAAACCTTTTTCGAACGAAGATCGCTTGATTGCAAAAAAGGCTTTGAAATCTCGAAAGCCTGTAATTTTGGTTTTGAATAAAACTGACTTAAAAGGGAATTTACCAAATGAAGAATTTTTACGACTTGGTATTAAACCGATTATTCGAACCTCTGCCGAACACAATGCTGGTGTTGATGAGCTCTTGACCGAAATTGCTGAAAAAATTCCAAAAGTTAAAGAAGAAAAACGCGACGAAGATATAATTCGTGTGGCTTTGGTTGGTCGCCCAAATGCCGGAAAATCTTATCTTTTCAATACGATGGCAGGCAAACAGCAGGCGATCGTAGCGAATGTTGCTGGAACAACGCGTGACACCAACAAAACGCAAATTCGCTTTAATGAAAAAACCATCGAAATTATCGATACAGCCGGAATGCGAAAACCTGGTAAGCAAGAAGTCGGAATTGAAAAATTTAGTGTGCTTCGAACTTTGAGTGCGATTGACGAAGCCGATATTTGTTTGCTTTTAATGGACGCCAACGAACTTAATACTCAGCTCGATCAACGAATTGCTGGCTTAATTAATGATGCCGGAAAAGGGATGATTATCGTAGTTTCGAAATGGGATAGTGTTGAAGGGAAAGATGCTTACACTCGCGATGCTTTGGCGCCACGAATTGCGTATTACTTCAAATTTACACCTTGGGCACCGTTGATTTTTACAAGTTCGAAAACTGGCCAAAATGTGACTAAAATTTATGATTTAATTTTAAAAGTTCACCGTAACCGTGCAAGGCAAGCAAAAACTTCAATTTTAAATCAGCTTCTACAAAAAGCAACTCAAGCTCATCCGCCGGCTGGATTGAAGAATACACATCCAAAATTACGCTACATTTCGCAAAGTGATAGCAACCCACCTTGGTTTATTATTCACGGCTCGAATTTAAAATTTGTTCACTGGAGCTATAAACGATATTTAGAGCGCTTAATTCGCGAGAATTTCGATTATTCTGGTACGCCGATTAAGTTTTCTTTCCGTGACGAAAAGCAAATCAAAGAAAACCGTGCAAGAATTTCGGCTGGTAAAAAAGTTATCAATAAAGCTTCAGGCGCTCTTAAAAAGGCAACTGATACGCAAAATAAACGCGAACGCAAACGCGACGAAAAACTTGCTCGAATTCAAAAAAATCAATAATTTTCGCCCCGTGCTTGGGGCGATTTTCGAAAGGATAAAATGAAAATTATACTTTTTCAAGGCAATTTTCCAGAAAAATATAATGGAACGCGCCATAATATTGGCTTTGAATTTGCAGATTTTTTAGCAAAAAAGTTCAATGCAAAATTCCAAGAAAAGCCAAAATTTAAAGCTTTTATTGCTGAGATTTCGCTTTTTGGTGAAAAGGTTTTGCTTGTTAAACCGACAACTTTTTATAACGAAACGGGTTTTTCGGCGCAGGCAATTTGTGATTTTTATAAAATTGATTTTCGAAAAGATTTTTTAGCGATTCATGATGATTTAGCTTTAAATTTTGGCACGGTTCGCGTTCGAAAAAGCGGTAGTTCTGCTGGAAACAACGGTTTAAAATCTTTAATTTCAGTTTTTGGCGAAGATTTTCCAAGAATTAAAATTGGCATCGCTAATGATTTTTTGCCAACAATCGGCGCGATGAATTTTGTTCTTGCAAAATTTTCGAAAAGTGAAAACGAAAAACTGCCCCAGATTTTTGGAGTTTGCGAAGATTTTGTTGAAGAATTCGTAAAAGATTCGCTTCAAAATGATAAAATAACAGTCTAAATAGATTTTTAATTAGTTTTATGCTAAAATTATAGAAGATTTAGGAAAATTAAGGAGAGTAACAAATGAACGAAAATAGCGGAACGGAATCGAGAGAGAGAGAGAGAGAGAGAGAGAGAGAGCTTAGCGAGCTTCGAAAGCTAGTTGAAGAACAAAAATCTCAGCTCAAAAAACTCACCAGCGGTGGATTCATGGCAGCAAAACTCCATAACGAGCTTGCCGAAATCCCCGCAGATCAGCAAGATAATGATGAAATCCGCGACGGCTATCAACTAAAATTTGTTGGTAAAGATTATGCTAAGCTTCAAGCTGGACTAAAAACCGAAACCATCATCACACCAGACACTGCACACAATTCAAAACCAGAGAACGCCAACAGTGAAAATATCTTCATCACTGGCGACAACCTAGATGCATTAAAACACCTTGAAAACGCTTATTCTGGCAAAGTTGATATGATTTATATCGACCCACCATATAACACTGGTAGCGACGGCTTTGTTTATGCTGATAATTTTAAATTTTCTGATGATGATTTTAAAGAAAAACTCAACTTAACTGAAGAAGAAATTTCACGCGTGCGTGCGCTAAACGGTAAAAGCTCACACAGTGCGTGGCTAACTTTTATGTTACCTCGATTAATGATTTCAAAACGGCTTTTGAGCGACACTGGTGTGATTTTTATTTCGATTGATGACAATGAGCAGGCACAATTAAAAATGATCTGTGATGAGATTTTTAATGAACGGAATAAAATAGCCTGCATAGTAAGTAAAACTCCGAATCAAACATCTGATATAAATAAGAAACAAATTCATGAATATATTCTAGCCTACTCAAAAAACATAGATTCTGGAAAAATTTTAGAAGGTGATAAAATACTGCAATATGCTAGGTGTACTACCGGAAAAGCCTCTCAAACCCAACCAGAAATAACAATTCTCAAGGGCATTGAAGTCATAGATCTCCCTGACGGTAAATACACTAAAGTTCGAAAGACCGGAGGAAATGAAGATTTGCATCTTATCGGAGATGAAATAACTGTCATAAACGGAGTCCTTGATCATGATATAGTTTTAAAAGGTCGCTGGTCTAATCCTAACGATGTTCGAGCATATATGAAAAAACTATCATTAAATTCCACCGAACCTATATATAATAAGTTTGGAAAGGAATTAGTTCGTTTTTATCTCAATGGCGACCGTTTTCAGCCCATAATGGAAAAAATAGGTAGCGATGATATTGAAACTGTCTTAGATATAACAACAAAAGGGTCTTTACGACTTCAAGAACTGGGGTTGACTGAGACATTTTTATATCCTAAGAGCCCAGAACTATTGAAGCATCTACTTTCAAAAATACCCAACAAAAATTCCCTCATCCTCGACTTCTTCGCTGGCTCGGCCACAACCGCCGACGCTGTGATGCAACTTAATAAAGAAGACGGTGGAAATCGCAAATATATTTTAGTGCAACTACCGGAAAAAGTCTCAAAAAATAGCGAGGCTGAAAAGGCTGGATATAAAACTATTGATCAAATTTCGCGCGAACGAATCGAGCGGGCGGCCGCAAAAATTGGTGATAATTCTGGCTTTAAACACTTCCGCCTCACCACACTAAACGACGAAAACGCTCTTTCGAAATTGGAAGAATTTGACCCAAATGCAATTGTGGCTTTTCCAGAAGATATGACCACCACTTTTGACGGTGGCGAAAAGGCAATTTTGCAAACTTGGTCGATTGACGACGGTTTTGAATTTAACCAAATACCAAAAATCGTTGAATTTGCAGGCTATCAAGCGCATTATATTGAGCAGCGTTTATATTTGATCTCGACGGGCTGGGGCAGTGAAGCCACGCGCGAGCTTTTGAATGCAATTGGTAAAAATAAATTAGCGGTACAGTCGATTGTGATTTTTCCATATAGCTTTACTTTTAATGAACTGAACGAACTTAAAATAAACCTTCGAACGGCTTTCGAAAAAAGTAATAAGATTGAACTTTTGGAGCGATACTAATGGCGATTTATTTGGAGACTTTGGAACACCAACAAAAAGCGATTGATGCGATTGTTGGCGCGATGGAAGGTTGCCGTGATTTTGACGAAAAAAGCGATCCGGATTCTAGATATGTTTATGCTAATCCAATAGTTAAATTACGTACCGAAAATGTGAGAAAATTTGTCGAAAAAAGCACAAAGCCAAGTAGTTTTAACTTGGGCTCGAACAATATTATCGACATCAAAATGGAAACCGGAACAGGAAAGACTTTTGTTTATACAAAAACGATGTATGAACTTTATAAAAATTTTGGGTTGAATAAATTCATTATTTTTGTACCGAGCTTGGCGATTAAAGAAGGTGCGAAGAATTTCATTTCAGCAGATTATGCCCGACGATATTTTTCGACTTTTTATCCTGATGTAAAAATTGATCTAAGTGTGATTAACGCCGGAGCTTTCAATACCAAAAAAGGGCGAAAAACCCTACCAAGCGAATTGGTGGATTTTTTGGAGGGAACGCGAAATCAGTACGGAACAATTAAATGTTTATTGATTAATGACGCGATGATCACTTCAAAATCAATGACAGAAGAATATGACCAAACTTTAATCTCGAGCGTTTCAAAACCACTAGAAGCAATCAAAGCTACGCGACCGATCTTAATGATTGACGAACCACACAGATTCAAACGTGATTCGAAAGCTTTTCAAGCTATTGAAAATTTGAAACCGCAACTGATTTTGCGTTTTGGTGCTACTTTTCCTGAGATTAAAATTGGCAAGGGTAAAAGTGCAACTACTCAAAAAGATTATTCGAATTTAGTTTATGATTTAAATGCTGTTGAGAGCTTTAACCAAGGTTTAGTGAAAGCGGTTGATGCGTTTTATCCTGAAATTCACAGTGATGAGCATGAAAAATACACCGTAAAAAGCGCCACCACGTCAAAATTAACCCTAACAAAAGGAGCAAAAGAGTTCGAAATTCTTGCAGGCGAAAGTTTGCCAAGCGATTTTGAGGGCGGTCTAACTTTTGAAGGTGGGCGAGCGAAAGCACTTTCAAGCGGTTTAGAACTCGAAAAAGGAATGAAGCTCTTCCCAAAAACTTCGCACGCTTCATATCAAGAAATTATGATTTCACAAGCCTTAGACAAACATTTCGAAAAAGAACGCGAAAACTGGGTGCGTGAAAACGCTGGTGAAAATCCAGCAAAAATTAAAACACTCTCGCTCTTCTTTATCGATTCGATTTCATCTTATCGAAAAGAGGATGGTTGGCTGAAAAGCACTTTCGAAAAACTTTTACGAAAAAAGCTTAAAGATGCAATCTCGAAAGAAACAAATATCGAATATAAAGATTTTCTCGAAAAATCGCTTGGAAACATCACGGAATGCCACGGCGGATATTTTGCTGAAGATGCTGCTGGGAAGGGCGATGAACAAATTCAAAATGAAGTTGATGATATTTTACGTAACAAAAATCGCTTGATTTCTTTTAAAGACGAAAAAGGGAAGTGGATTTTACGACGATTCTTATTCTCAAAATGGACCTTGCGAGAAGGTTGGGATAATCCAAATGTTTTTGTGATTGCAAAGATTCGAAGCTCTGGAAGTGAGATTTCGAAACTTCAAGAAGTTGGACGCGGTTTACGTTTGCCAGTTGATGAAAATGGACGCCGGCTAAGCGAAGAAGAGTTTCGCTTGAGCTATATTGTTGATTTTAGTGAAAATGATTTTATTAAAAAACTTGTTAGCGAAATCAACACTGATGGCGGTAAAGTTTTCGAAGGAATAATTAGCGATGATATTGTCGATGAATTAATCTCTATCAAATATGGTGAAAATCGACGAAAAGTTCGAAACAGATTAACCGACGAAAAGATTATTGACGACAATGAAAAAATTATCAATAGCGAAAAACTCCAAGAATTATTGCCAAGCTCTGGCGTACGGAAAGATAAAATTCGAAACAATCCAAAGAAATCAGCTGAAAAAGTTAAACTTCGCAAAAATAACTGGGAGAAAATTAAACAGTTGTGGCTTGAAGTTTCACAAAGATATATGATTAAATTCGAGGAATTGAGTGAGGATAAAATTTTCAAAATTGCGGAAAAATCAATTGGCAAAAACTTGCGTGAAAGCGAAATTTATAACGAAAAAGAAAGCCTGGTTTCTGACGGAGGGGAAATACGCAGCGAGGTTTCGCGCGTTGATTCTGGTTATACTCTGGAAGCGATTCATTATGGTGATTTTTTGAAAAAATTGTCGCAAAACACAAATATTTCACCAAAAATTTGGCACAAAGCGATATTATCAAAAAAGAATAATTTTAAAAAAGAATGTTTTAACGTGATCAGCTTAGCGAATATTATCCGAGATTTTAAGAAAGTTTTTGAAGAAGAATTTTCGCAAAAATTTGGATATAATAAACTTGATTTTACTGCAAACACTTCATTGATTCGCAACGGAGAGTTTGTGGAGGAAATTTCGAAAAGTTCGCTCGGAGCGTTTTCTTCAACGGAAATTGAAGTTGATGACCGTAATCTGTGGAATGAAATTTGTTATGATTCTGTAAATCCTGAAATGGAGATTAGTAAAATTAAACCAGCTGAAAAAGTTTTGGTATTTGGTAAAATTCCGCAGCGAGCAATTCGAATTCCACTTTTCACAGGCGGGACAACTTCGCCAGATTTTATTTATGCAATTAAGAACGACAAGAATATCGAGATTGATTTGTTTATTGAAGCGAAACCTGAGAATCTAAAAGGAAGTGACAAAATTGTGATTAATAGCCAGGAGACTTTCCTAAACACAGTCAAAACAGAATGGCGAAAAGTTACTTCCGCAGAAGAAGTTGAATCAATTATTAAAGAGTTAGAAAAATAGTAGATCTGTTTAGAAATTTTCTTTTTAAAAAACCACCAAACTATCAAATTTCATATTCACTTCATAAAACTATCATAAAATATAGTTAAGTATGAAACTAAAGCGAAAGGAGATAGATTGAGAATCATACAAAAGTCACTGGCTTATGTTACGCGAAAGAAAAAAAGAACTACGATTGTTTTTTTAATTCTTACCGCGGTGTTTTCAAGCCTATACGCATGTTTGAGCGTAGTTAATTCTAGTAGGAACCTAGAGAATTCACTATATAAAGCATCGAATTCATCTTTCTCGATAGTTAAGAAAGATTCTCAGGGCTACTTTAGCTACAAAGATGTTAAGAATATTCGAAATATTAAAGAAATCAAAGAATCATTGCTTGAATACGAAGGATTGGCTAAACCTAAAAATGCTAAAGCTATATCTGCTAATCAGCAGGTTCAGCGAGACGATCTCGATGAAGACTTAAAAAATACAGTTGCAATTCACAGCACTAATAATACCGCTAAAAATACGCTCTTTAGTAGTGGCGTATTTAAACTCAAACAAGGTCGCCATTTGGAGCAAAACGATAGGGAAAAAGCTTTGATCCACGAAGCTTTTGCTCAAAAAAATAATCTAAAAATTGGTGACAAGATTGAGCTCAGCTTAATAAATACAAGCGACAAAAGAACTGAATCTCAAAAAACTAGGTTTGAGATTGTGGGGATCTTTAGCGGTAAAAGGCAAGAGAAATATACTGGTTTATCTTCTGATTTTAGCGAAAATACAATATTTTCAGATTTCAAAACAACTATGCAAGCGCTTAATCTACCAGAAAATGAAGGCCTTTTAAGCAAAATAACTCTATACACCGAAACAGCAGATCAGCTAGAAAAAGCCATCGCAAAAACTGAAAAACTTAATATTGACTGGTCCAAATATAAGATCGAGAAAAATAATGCCGCTTTCAAGGATACTCTAGAATCGATAGCAGGAGTTAAAAATATTATCAATTTAATGACTTATTTGATAATAATTGGTGGAAGTGCGGTACTTAGCTTAATTCTGATACTTTGGTTGCGCGAGAGGATTTACGAGATAGGAATTTTGCTTTCAATTGGCGCAAGCAAGCTTCAAATAATATTACAATTTATCATAGAGTTAGTTTTAATTTCAATCCCAACAATAATCAGCTCTTTCATTCTTGGAAATTCAGTTTTCAGCTTAATCACAAAAGGACTCAGTGAAGCCGAAGAAACCTCATCTATAGCATCAAGTTTCACAAACAATATTTTTGGATTAGACAGCTTAATAGTTTTTACGCAAAGTTACGGCATATTAATCACAATAATTATTCTGTCTGTGATTATTGCGTCAACGATGATCTTAGTTAAAAAACCAAAGGAAATTTTATCAAAAATTAGTTAGGAGAATATTATGAAAATATTAGAGATTAAAAATTTAACTTATAGTTATAAAGATTCGAGAGAAAAAGTTCTAGCAAACGTTAATGAAAGTTTCGAAGAGGGAAAGTTTTATGCAATTATTGGTAAATCTGGCTCCGGAAAATCCACATTGCTCTCATTACTAGCTGGCCTAGATGAGCCAGATAGCGGAAAGATACTTTTTAATGGAGAAAATATCCAAGAAACCGGCTACACAAATCACCGCAAAAACAACATCTCATTAGTCTTTCAAAATTATAATCTCATCGATTACCTTTCACCACTCGAAAATATTCGCCTAGTAAACAGTCAGGCTCAGCAAGATATTTTGTTAGAACTTGGCCTTAGCGAACACCAAATTAAACGAAACGTAATGAAACTTTCAGGCGGCCAGCAGCAAAGAGTAGCGATTGCACGCGCACTAGTTTCGAGTGCACCAGTTATTTTAGCTGATGAGCCAACTGGAAATCTAGACGAAAATACAGCTAGCGAGATTATCGAAATTCTAAAAAAGTTAGCTAAAGAAAGAAATAAATGCGTAATTGTCGTAACTCACAGCAAAGAAGTTGCGCGCGCAGCTGATATCGTGTTCGAACTTAAAAATAAAAAATTAATCAATAAACGTGGGTAGAAAGGAGTAAAATAATGTTAAAAAATGCTTTTGCGTATGTAATGAGAAAAGGCTTAAAATCACTAGTGATTTTGCTGGTCATCTTGACAATGTCAGCATTAAGTTTAATTAGCTTATCTATCAAAGAAGCTACCGATAAAGCTTCAACCAAAACTTTTAGCAATATCACAAATAGCTTTTCGATGGAAATAAACCGCCGAGTTAATCCTGGCACGCCAAGAGGCGGAGGAAATGTCAAGGGCCAAGATATTAAAAAAATCGCCAATTCTGAAAATATAGAAAGCTATGTAAAAAGAATCAATAGCGTTGCTGATTTAGACGGCCATGACATCATTGAAACAGCCGAAACCGCAGCCAACCAATCACCTGAGCGAGCTAAGAATTTTAAAAGAGCTGTAATGCTTACTGGTGTTAATGATTCTTCTAAGGAAACTAAATTTGTTTCAGGCGCATATAAATTAGTTGAAGGCAAGCATTTAACCACTCAAGACAAAAATAAGGTTTTGATTCACAAAGATTTAGCCAAAAAGAACAATCTCAAAGTTGGCGATAAAATTAAGCTAAAATCAAATTTATTTGATGCAGATAATGAAAAAGGCGCTAACGAAACAGTAGAAGTTGAGATAAAAGGCCTTTTTGACGGGCACAACAAAGGCGGCGTTACTGCTGCACAAGAACTTTACGAAAATACCTTAGTTACAGATATTCACACTGCAGCAAAGGTTTATGGAAACACCGAAGACACGGCAACTTACCAAGATGCGACTTTTTCCGTTAAAGGAAATAAAAACCTTGACCAAGTTATAAAAGATCTTGGAAAATTAGATATAAACTGGCAAGAATACAGTCTAATTAAAAGCTCTTCGAACTATCCTGCGCTTCAACAATCAATTTCAGGAGTTTATTCTATAGCTAACCAGTTATTCATTGGGTCATTATTATTCGCTGGAATTATAGTTTCACTACTACTATTCTTATGGATCAATGCTCGCAAAAAAGAAATCGCAGTGCTACTTTCAATAGGAATTTCGAAAGGCCAAATTTTAGCTCAGTTTGCGGTAGAGTTAGCTTTCGTAACAATCCCGGCTTTAATCGGTTCATATTTCTTGGCTAGCTATGCAGGAAAACACATCGGAAATAATATTTTGCAAAGTGTTACCGGAAATATCGCCAAGCAAATCGCCAAACAATCAGCTTCAACAGGCCTAGGTGGTGGCGCCGAGGTGGATGGATTTAATAAAACTCTCAGTAGTCTTGATATGACAATCAATCCAAATATGCTGGTCTGGGTAATTATATTCATGACTATCATGCTAGCAATTTCGCTATACATTGCTTCATCTGGTATTCTAAAGAAAAACCCTAAAGATTTACTATCAGACGCAGAATAAAGAAATAATATCAGTGCCACAATTGCGCTGATATTTTCTTTGAAGTCAATACACTAAAATGTTATAATATTAAAAGATGACAATGAAAATACTTATCGCAGAAGACGACGCAACAATACGAGAAGGGATTTGTGCATATCTATCTGAATTTAATTATGAAACAATCGAGGCTCGCGATGGGCGAGAGGCTTTGTCTAAATTCGAATCAAATAAAATCGACTTGGTGATTTTAGATATCCAAATTCCATTTATAAACGGTCTAGATGTCCTTCGAAAAATCAGAGAGAAAAGCAATCTACCAGTTCTCATTTTAACTGCTTTTAGTGATGAAGAATTCAAAATCACCGCCTTTTCGAATCTGGCGGATGGTTATATTGAAAAACCGTTTTCACTCCCAGTTTTGAAAGCTCGAATTGACGCGCTCATTACAAAAAATTATGAAAAATTCGAAGTTTTTAGTTATAAGGATCTAGAAATTAATTTTAGTAATTTTTCTGCAAAAATAAATAATTCCGCTGTAGAAATTAGCGCAAAAGAAATTGAGGTTTTAAAATACTTATTACTCAACGAAGGCAGAGCTTTGACCAGAAATCAAATTTTAGAAAATGTCTGGAAGGAAAGTGAAAATATACCATTTGACCGAGTGATTGACGTTTATATAAAAGATTTACGCAAAAAATTCGGGCTGGACTGCATTAAAACTATCCGTAATATAGGTTACACACTGGAGAGAAAATGAGAAATTTGAAAATTTTTCCAAAGATGTTTTTGTATACGTTTTCTACGTTGAGCATTTTAGCGATTTTAATTCATGCGTTAATTTACTTCATTTTTCCAAAAGTCTACCTCGGAACTCGCAAGCAAGAAATTACCCAAAAAGCAGACCAAATCACCAAGAATATCCAAGGAAAAAATATCGAAAGTATAAAGCAAATACTTGAGCTGTATTCTAAAAGTAGCAAAGTTAAAGCTTTCGTGAAAGATAATGACCATTTAAATGAGATTAAAATTGATAATCAGATTGAGGCGGATCTAACCAGCAATAATAACTCGTTAGTTATTGAAGACAGAAAAGTTCAGACCGCTTCTAACGAAAAAATACTGGTTAAATTCATCTCAACAACAGATATGAGCAAAGACGCAAAAGAGCTAACTTTTCAGTTCTTGCCAATTTCAATTTTATTTTCTTTCATTTTTTCGATTATCGTTTCATTAATTTATGCCAAAATCATTACCAAGAATATCAACGAAATTAAAACTACAACTACTCAAATGATGAAACTTAACCGAAATGCCAAGCTGAAAGTCAATTCCACAAATGAAGTTGGCGCTCTAAAAAGCCAAATAAATGATTTATATTCAACACTCATAGAATCAATTGACGGCCTAGAAATCAAAAATCAAGAAATTACTAAACTCGAAAAACTAAAAAGCGAGTTTTTTAGAGGCGCCTCCCATGAGCTAAAAACCCCGTTAGCAAGCCTTAAAATAATTCTTGAAAATATGAAATATGGAATTGGCAGATATAAAAACAAAGAGGAGTCTATTGAAGATTGTCTTGATATTGTCGATCAGCTAACTCAAAACATCGCTCAGATATTATCAACCTCTTCATTCGAAAGTCTAAAAAATGACGAAAAGTTTATCAAAATCAATAAAGTGTTGCAAAAGGTTTTAGATAATTATAAATTATTAGCCAAGCAAAGAAATATCTCAATAAATAATCAGCTGAGCCAAGAAGAAATTTATATTGGCGAAACAGCGTTAGAAATCATTCTCTCAAATCTAGTGAGCAATGCTGTAAAACATTCCGACCAAAACGGTCAAATACATATTGGTGTCAAGAATAACTGGTTTTATATTGAAAATTCAAATCAGAAGATCAAAGACAACAAAAACACTAAAATTTTCGAAACAGATTTTGACCTAAATAAAGAAAAAGGTAGCGGATTCGGACTTTATATTGTTAAAAATATTTTAACAAATTATAAAATTAAATATAAAATAGAAAAGAGCGAAATTGGGGTAAAATTTTTAATTGATTTGTAGAAAAAATAACTTATACTATTATCCTTCAAATTTTAGCACGCTTGGTTGAAAAAAAAAGCTGAAAATGGTATAATTTTTAAGATGAAAAAGCCAAAAACTTCTGCTAAAAATATTGTTAATCGTCGGGCGCAGTTCGATTATGAACTTGGCGACGAGCTTATTGCCGGGATGAGCTTGCGTGGAGTTGAAGTTCGTGCGGTGCGTGATGGCCGCGTTAGTTTAAAGGGCGCTTTTGTGACTCTTCGAAACGGGCGAAAAGGTGAAGAACTTTGGCTCAACAATGCAAGTTTTTCGCTCAAAAATCAGGGCGAGGGAATTTCAAAAGCCGACGCTATTGATACTTCACCCAAAAAACTACTCGTAACTCGCAAACAAATTGAGGATTTTTCGAGCCAAAAGAAGGCAGGCTTTACAATTGTGCCAGTTAAAATTTTAGCCGAAGGTCGCTTTATTAAAATTGTGATTGCGCTTGGAAAAGGTAAAAAACAATATGACAAGCGTGAAACTTTAAAACGTCGCCAATCTGAGCGCGAAAATGCAAGAATGTTAAAGAGGTATTAGATGAAAATTTTTTCTTGGAATATTAATGGAATTCGTGCGGTCGAAAAAAAAGGGAATTTAGCGGAATTTTTAAGCGTAAAAAATCCCGATATCGCATGTTTTCAAGAAATCAAAATTGACGAAACGCAAATTTCGAAAGAGAATTTTGACGAAAAATATCCTGAATATTTTAAATTTTATTCTCACGCCGAACGAAAAGGTTATGCGGGAACAGCAATCTGGTCAAAGCAAAAACCGCAAGCAATTTTGCGAAATTTTCCAAAAAAAATTTTAGAAAATTTTGAACTTAGTGATAATTTTGGCGACGCCACAACTGAAGGGCGAATTTGTGCTGCAAAATTTAATAATTTCTGGCTAATTACAGTTTACACTCCAAATACTAAAAACGATTTGGGCCGCCTAAAATTACGAGAAAATTGGGATGCAGCTTTTTTGGCTTTTTCAAAAGGTCTAGAAAATGGCGAATTTTCAAGAGAAGATTTTGCAGAAAATTTAGAAATTATTGAAGAAAATCCGCAAGATATTTTTAAGCCGAGTTCGGTTATCTTTTGTGGTGACTTAAATGTTGCCCACGAGGAAATTGACCTTTCAAACCCAAAAGCTAATCGAGGAAAACACGGTTTTACAGATGAAGAGCGCCTTGGATTTTCTAATTTCTTAAAAGCCGATCTGTTCGATATTTTTCGAAATCAAAACCCAGAAAAGGCCGAAATTTACACTTGGTGGAGCCATTTTGCAAAATCTCGCGAACGAAATGTTGGCTGGCGGATTGACTATTTTGTTGTTTCAAAATCATTAAATTCAGAAAAAAATAAAGCCGAAATTCATAACGAAATTATAGGGAGCGATCATTGTCCAATTTCGCTGGAGCTTAAAGATGTTTAATTTTTGGCAAGTTCAATCTTCAAAATTACTTTTTCCTGAAATTGCTTGGAATAAACCCGAGCAAAAAATACATGCCGGCAAGCTTTTGATTATAGGAGGTGGGGCAGGGGCTTTTCGCGGACTCGCAACTTCTCACCAAACTGCCTTAAAGACTGGCGTTGGGGAGGTTCGAATTTTATTGCCAGACAGTTTGAAAAAAGACATTAAAATCGATTCAAGCGAGCTGATCTTCGTAAAAAGTAATCTTTCTGGTGGATTTTCGAATGAAGCTTGGGTAGATTTTAAAGCTGGTGAAAAGTGGGCGGATTCTATTTTATTTATTGGAGATACGAACAAAAACTCCGAAACGGCAATTCTTTTCGAAAAATTTATTCTTGAAAGCGAGAAGTCTATTTTTATCGCTCGCGATGCAGTTGATATTTTACTTGATTCTTTCAGTGAGATTTTGTTAAAAGAAAATATAAGTATCTTAGCAAGCTTTACACAACTTCAAAAGATTTTTTCGAAAGTTTTTTACCCAAAAGTTCTAACTTTCTCGATGAATCTTTCGAATATTGTTGAAGTTCTGCATAAATTTACGCTTTCTTATCCTGCTCAAATTTTAACTTTAAATAACGAAAACTTTATTATTTCTGAAAATGGCGAAGTTTTTTCATCTCCGCTAAATTCTAATGTAAACCTGGGAAAGCTTTCACCTATTCAAATCTGGTCGGGTGAAATTCCTACAAAAATTGCGGTTTGGCAAATTTGGAATAAAAACCAGAGATCAAAAGCTGCAATCACAGCAATATCATCTTGATTTTTAAAAACATAAGTATTATAATTGATTTTATAATACGAAATTTTTTATGATTGAAATGAAGATGACTCGCCAAGATAAAGCCGAGAAAAATATTGAAAGAATAAAGAAAAATCCTCAAAAAGAGAAAGCTTTATTAGATAATCCTAAAAAATCACGTTTTTTACTTTCGAAATTATCAAAAAAACAAAAAATTAGTTTAATTATTGGTATAATATTTCTAATTTTGGTTATTGTTTTTAGTTTTTTGTTCTTTTTTAGAAAATCAGAAAGCGCATTCGTGAAAAATCCAGCTCCAAAGAGCCAAAAAACCGAACCAAAAAAGAAAGCTAAACCAGAAAAATTTTATTCAAAATTATCTGGAGTTGAAGTTTCTGAAAAATCGCTCGAAAACGCACCAGTTTTTGGTGTTATGATCGAAAATTCAATTCCAGCAAGACCACAATCTGGACTAAGCCAAGCTGAGGTTGTTTTTGAAGCAATTGCTGAAGGTGGAATTACACGTTTTTTGGCTCTATATCAGCAAAATAAGCCTGAGCTATTAGGGCCCGTTAGAAGTGTTCGCAGTTATTATATTGATTGGGCTTCAGGATTTGATGCCTCGATTGCTCATGTTGGTGGCCCAGGCGATGCTTTAGCAAGAATGCGAGATGGCAAGCATAAAGATATGGATGAGTTCTTAAACACACATACCTTTTGGCGTTCGAAAAATCGCTACGCGCCTCATAATGTCTATACTAATTTTGCAAATTTATCAGCATTAGGCTCTTCGAAGGGTTGGAATTCTTCAAATTTTGAAGGTTTTAGTCGAAAAGAAGATTCACCAACAAAAGAGAAAAATGCAACCCAAATTCAGGTTAATATTTCAGGTTTTTCTTATAATTCAACCTATGTTTACCGAGAAAACTGTAATTGCTATTTGCGAAGTCAGGCCGGAGTCGCTCATACAGACGCAAACGGAACTCAAATCTCAACGAAAACCCTAATTGTTTTAAAAATAGAAAACCGGCTGGCTGCAGACAGATATCATAATGTCTACGGGAATATTGGGAGTGGAGTAGCGATTATATTTCAAGATGGAGTAGCTCAAGAAGTGAAATGGGTAAAATCAAGCGAAAGCTCCCCGTTGATTTTACAAAATAATGATGGTTCAAATTTTAAAATAAATCGAGGCCAATCTTGGATTGTTGCGGTCGGAAATTCAACTGGCTCAATAGGCTGGCAATAAACACGTATTCTATTTTTGTTCGCTTTTTGTTTTATGAGCTTGGGCTAATAGTTTAAGTTTCACATAGGCTGTTAGTCCTCATTTAGAAAGTTATCAATTTTATCTGATTGTGAAATGATTTTATGGTATCCATAAGTCAAAATTTATCTTTTTTATCAACAAAATAATCAATTTCTAAACCATTTTTGAATCGAAGAGTTAGAATAGTAAAATAATTTCCAGATTTTTCAGATTTTTGAGTTCGAAGTGCTACACGGGAAACTGCTGAAATAATATTGTCTTGATTTAAAATTTTTTCTTGCATAATTTATTTTTTCTCCTTGAAAATTATATTTTTTAATTACAAAAACATAATAGCATACTCAAAAAGGAAATACAAGAAGGGTCGCACAATATATCGGAACTGACGCGTCGTCGTTTTTGAGCGTATTTGGACGTCGCAAAAGATATGTGGTGATGAGATATCGGACGGCTTTTTCCAGTTTTCCATATATGAGCTTTAAACAAGTTCAGAAGTTTGACAAGTCCCTTGAATGGTCGAAAAATTTAGTGTATAATAGGGGCATTAAATAAGTTCAATTGGAGGGGCGTTGCCCCTTGGGGCAACTCTTGTCAACAGCCACACTTAACACACACACTCAACTTTTCAACAGTAGTTTTTAGGGTATATTTGTCTACATTGGATTAGTAAAAGTGCAGTTAAATTGGAAGGTTTTTAGTTCTGGTAAAATTAGAAGCCTTAGAAAATGGTCGAAAATAGGGAATAACTGGGGCAATAGCAATAACCGTTAGCCGTTTTTGGCGTATGTTTATCGCTATACGGCTCGGTTTGCGGTTTTTGGGATCAACTACCCTAACTGCTACCGTAGCGTGCTTTTGCGCGCAGGTAGCCAGTTGTTTATTTTTGTTCGCTTACTTGATAAATTGTAAGTATAGAGTAGGGTATAACTCAACTTTAAAGTTATGCAGTCCCCTTGTAAACCGCCTTAAAATGCTGGGTAGTAGTGATAAAGTCAAAATATGTCAATGTAGTCGTAGAGCCGTTGGAGCAACCCTCCTAAGCTCAGAACGGCTCGGCTTAATAATGCAAATACGAACAGAAAACGAACATAAGCATTTTAAATTTTTGTAGTATTATGGTATTATTAGATTTATGGAGCAACTTTAAAGTGTTCCACAGGCGTAGAAGGATTTTGAAGAAGAATTTTTCACGGTATGAAGATGGTTATAAGTATATTGTAGTAGAATTACATAAAAAGCGTGCTATAAAAGCGTTTAGAACATTAAAAGGAGCTATAAGATATACTTAAATGATATTGTCGAGTATTATAGGGCAAAAAACTACAATGTTTTTATGAACTCATACTCACGAAGTTTGTCCATATCAAGCGTCGCACAATATATCAAGTAGGAACATAATAAAAAATAGTGTAATATTTACACTATTTTATAATTATTTATGCAAAGTAGAGAAGAAAGGTGATAATTTAAAATACAAAAAAGCTAAAACCGCAATAGTAATAAATAGCTGAATAATAACTACAACCGCTATAGTTGTAACATTAGCTTGAATATTTCGTTGAATTTTATATTGAGCCTCTAGATAGTCTTTTTCAGTGAATTCATCATTGTTCATATTTTAATTATACATCAAGAATAAGCTTATTTCAATGAATTGAAATAAGGAGTTATAACTTAACAAGTTAAGATATAACTGTTATATTTTTATATTAAATTTTCGGCGTTTTAAAGTGAGATTTACTTTATTTGCAAAGTCTAAAAAATTAAAATACTCACTATTTTTAGGTATTATATAAATTTTGTGATAATCGTATTCTTTTAAGAGATATTCTTTAGATATTGTAGTTGAAGATTCGACAATATTTTCAATAATTTCAGGTGTCTTTAGATTTTTTGAACACCAGTAGCGCTTTTTATTTTTTTCGTTAATAAGTTCTTTAGTAATGTATTTTTTGATATAATTCGACATTTTAGTTTTGTCTTTAATAGGGGCGATTTCAGATCGACCTAAAGTGTAACGGGGAATAAAACCCCTTTGATTTTTAGGTTTTTTGTTTTTTGATCGTATTTCATCGACAGTTAAATATTTGTTTTTTGAGCTATAAAAGTCTTCAATTTCATTTTTATAATCTTCAAAAACGGCGTGGAAATGCCAAGCGTTATTTTTATGGCGTTCTGGAACAATTAAATATTTAAATCGGTGGCCGTGAAGTCTAAAGTGATTTATCTGTTCTGAATTTATCCAAGTAATCAATAGTTTTGACATCTTGAGTAAATCGTGACGGTTTTCTTCGCTTTTAACTTTAGAATTTTTGGGGTCGAAAGTGAAAGTAATGAAATGAGTAAAATTATTACATAGTATATAATCTGATATCTTAGTTTTTGTACGGTTAATCGACTTTTGCAGATAATCTTGTTCTTCATCATTTTCTTCATTAGTTAAAAAAGCAGAATAGCCACGGTCTAAAAAATTAGTGAATACAATAGGTCTATTATATTTAACTATTTTAACAAAATCAGGGTAAATTTTCGCATAACTTGAGATCTCTTTAAATTTAAGATCTGGTCTTTTTTTATAAATTCTGTTTAAAATACCTGATGATTGTTCTTTTAAAGGTGTTTTTAAAATTATTTGTTTTTTAATAGAAAATACTTGCATTAAATAATCTCCTTAAATTAGCGTTTTTGTCCGTTAAGTGTGGTCTTTGACAAGAGTTGCCCCAAGGGGCAACGACCCCCACTTAATCGTAATAATTAAGATAAATTTTCCATTCTTCGAAGTGTTTTTTAAAGCTTTCTTTGATGTCTTCTTTAGTCTTGAAATATATTTTATTTTCCATATTTTCAAAAGCATTAAAGTAACATAGTTCTTTGTCTATAAGATTATAATAACCAAAGAACCTTTTCTCAATTGGGTTATCCCAATCTGGCTTAAATTCTTTACTATCTTGCTTGATAATTGCTTTTGCTTTTAAATAATTAAAGTATTTTTCAGCTTCTTCTTCATTTTTAAATTGTTTTTCTAAAAATATTTTAAACATTTAATCTCCTTTTGTCAGCCGATTTGTTCTCGTTCAATTTTGAAATATTGTTTTATCTCAAAATCTTGACAATATTGATATACAGATAGATGTGTATTATTGAGATAACTAACTGTATAAATTTTCATATGTTTTTGAATTTTGTCTAAAGTGTCGAATTTATTTTTAATTATCCAAAGTGCAGTTTTTGCGTCTTTTTTCGTTCTATAATGCGCAAGTGGTGTTCTGTTATGATAAAGTGTATATTGAAATTTGCGTGTAATTTTAAGCTCATATAGCATAATAAATCCTCCAATCACTGCACGCGACGCATTGCGTATCGCGCGCAGTGAAAATTACTTCTTCTTTGATATTATATAGTTTGGTCGATTTTCGAAAATATCCATTTGATTTGCAGATGAAACGACCTTTTGGAAAGTATCATATAGTTTTCTAATTCTTCTATTGTGGAAAAACCAGCCTCTTTTTACGATGTTACCAACAGATCGACCAGTCTTTTCATCAAGCTTTAATGTGTGCGCATCGATCACCGTTTGAATCGTGAAAATATTAAAAATTGTTCTGCAGTGAATCTCATAATTTGCTTGTTCTCGAAAGGGTTTCGCCATTCGATCCCATAACTGAGAAGTGCCAATAATAAGCTTGCGCTGTTTTCGTTGTTGCGAAATTTCAGTAAAGATATATGGTGGTATATTTTTACTTTCGAGCGAGTTAAAATATGTTTGAATCTCATCAATTAAATAAATAACACCTAACTCATTGTTGTTTGTCTTTACGAGTAATTCAGCTAATTCATCAACAGTTTGAAATTCAATAATTCTATCTGCATAGTCGATAAATTCACGATTAAACAAAATATTTGTTACGAGTTTTGCTTTAGGGTAAATCTGCATAAGTTTATCGATGTGATAAACAGCAGAAAGGGTTTTGCCTCCACCTTGCCAGCCTACATAAACCGAAACACCAGAAGGGCGGAAGTAATCTTTATTTTTTCTATCGTGATAGTCATCGATTATAACGCCAAAATCTGGCTTAATCGATTTTTTGATATAATCCGCATATGTCATCGTTTAACCCCAACAGGTAGTTTTGTAATAATAAACATAATCAATAAATAGCCAAGTCTTGCTAAGCTGATAGCTACACCGATAGAGATAACCGTGAGCGGTATAGTCCAGCCACCGAAAAACCAGCCCACGAAACCTAAACCATTACTTGAAAATACGAAATCGAGAAAAGCTTTGAAATTCTGATAAACTGAATAAGGGAAGTCTGGAATTTTTGGAACTAGCGAAATTAACCAGTAAATTATCTCAAAAACGGGGTTTATCAATACTGTTAAAATTTGTGAAATAAAACCTGAAATATCCATTAGTTATCTTCTCCATCACCAGCAAAGAAATGCAAGGCTTGCTTATAAACATATAGTGAAAAACCGAATAAAACAACGCCGTTAGATAAAATAGTCATAACCGTGTATAATTGAGGCGTTCTTTCTTGAATAAAACAGAGAGAAGCAGTGTAATTATGAATTCTTATATTACACGAAACAGTGTTAATGTTGCTTAAACGACCAATTATATCTTGTGAAAATCGAAAAGGGGAATAAATAACGCCGAATCGTTCTCTTGATTTAGTATCAATCTTGTTAAAGCTACAACGGGTGAAATCGCCAAAATTTTTGGGGTTCAAGGCGGCACAATCGCTTGCAAAAGCAGGAACATCGCAAGTTTGGCCATCACATCGAACATTTGAGTTTTTATCAAATGAAGTATTTGCGACTTCATAACTTTCACCGTTAATCAAAACTTTAGTCCAAACAGGCTGAATAACTTCGACATTTTGACCAAAGCCTAAAAGTGGCGGTTTAGCTTGAATTTGAGTTTTTACCCAATATGTGCCTTTTTCTTCAAAATCGTAATTGAAATTATCGAGTAATGAATCACCTGAATATGAGAACATTTTTTGGCTTTTATCTTCATTGTAAAGCTCGTAATAAGGGCGAACTTGCGTTATTTGGAACGGTTCTTTACCCTTATTGTCGATCGCTATAATAAAACCGTTAAGGTTCATTTTTGATACCTTATACGAGAAATATGGCCAGAATTTAGATTTATTTTTTTGAGTAATTGAATCTTCGATATCGCTTAAAGGTTTATTTTCTGCATTAAAATCATCAGGGTAAACAACTTTAAATTGATTATATAAAGGTGCATAAGCGAGAAAACTATCAACTTCATTTTTACCCATTAATCCGAATAATCTAAATTCAGATCCATAATCAAAAGTATAAAATTGAGGGTTAGAGGCAGATAGTTCAATGCTATTGTATTGTTTTGTTCTTTCTTGCCAATCTTGAGCTATTGAAATTCTTACACTGATTTGAATAAAATTTTGTTCTTCACTTTTATCTAATGGTTGAGAAAAAAATCCAGAATCTTTAAAAGAAAATTCTATATCTTTTTTACCAGTATATACTAATAAATAAGCTTGAGTTTCATTGTTAGTTTTTTGATAAGATACTGACATTAAAGATTTTGCACCTTTAAAGTGAGCCTTACACGCCTCATCGAGTTTTTGTTTTGTTAATTCTCCATAAAATTTTCTTGAGTTCTGATCGCATACTGCACCCCAAAAACTTTGCAAAGGGTGAAATTCATTTTGTACATTTTTTTCAATTACAATTCTACCAAGAACGGGGTCGAATCGTTCATTATACAGTTTAAAATAGTGTAAATCACCTTGATGATTACTATATACAACATCTAGATCTGTTGTTTTTCGCATATTATACTTATCAAGTTTTTTCCAAGATTCATTGTAATAATTTTGGGCTTTTATATTTCTATAATGCTTATACTCATCGTTATTATTATCATCAGCAAAAGCTAAACTTGTCGAAAAAAAGGTTGAAAAAATAGAGAAAAACAAAATCGAATATATAGCTATTTTCTTCATTTTATTTTTCTCCTAAACTTTTTATTATTACAAAACCAATTATCAAAACTATTATTATCGCAAGCCAAGTTATATGATCGAAATATACAGGCTCGTGAAGTGGCGACCAGATACGCATTAAAACATCCTTTGCTTAAACAATAGATAGATTATCATTCTCCATACGAAATAAACGCCTGCTAAAAACGCTATAACTGGTAGAATAAAAATAAAAAATTCTTTAATGAGTTCGAGCAGTGAAGATAAAACTACTCCAGAATCGACAGTTGTATAATTCATAAATAATTTCTCTTAATTTAATATGGACAGGGGCAGTTTAGAGACTTATGCCCAGGTCTACAGAATATTAAAGCGCTATAGAGCAGTTTAGCGACTTGCTCAGGTCAAGGTTACGCTTTAACTTTTGAATATTTGCGAATCAATCGAAATGCGAGAGAAACACCAATTGTAAATCCGAGTAGGGCAATAACAATGCCCATATTGTCAGAAATAACAGTGGTAATTGATTCGATCAATTTTGTAGCAGTGTCTGCTGGAAAAATTGAAGCCATTGTTTTTTCTCCTTTAAAGTTAATATTATTTTTTTGTTCGCTTTTTGTTTTCTTTCACGGTGGGGTGAAAAAATGGAACTCAGAGGCTTAAACTATCTACATATTTTAGGCCTCGTTTAGGAATTCTGATGCATTAGGTTTAGGTGTCGATGATAGAATCAAGAGTTTAGCATTTGATTTATTCGACAATTTAAGTTCAAGAACTTGATCAGAACCGTTGAGAGACAATCCGAGTTCAAGGACATTATATTTAATAGATTGTTGAGTTTCAGGGTTTACGAATTCTTTTTCTGCAATCTTAGCAGAGTAGATACGATTTAATACATTAATTTTTTCTTGCATAGTTATTTTTCTCCTTAAAAAATATGATTGTTTATACTTACAATCGAATTATATCACGCGTCGCACAATATATCTTTTACGACATCATATGTAAAAATAACTTCTAAATAAAACTATAATTAGAAATTAAATATTACTCTATTGTATTTATACTGTATCGAGGGTTTATTTTATATAAATCTTTTTGTGGAATATAATAACAGACCTATATAAATTATAATAAAGCAAATTATTAACAAGGAAAGAGCGGGAATTGCAATTTTTTTTTCTTATACGACCTAAAAAATTCTTTGAGTTTAATTTCTTAGATATTCATCTTTTCTAATAGATAAAAATAATTTTTCACACCCCTACCTTATTCATTTTTTTGACAATTTGACTTTTTTATTTTTTAATATTATAATATATTTTTTATATTTCTCCCTACTCTTCTTGTTCTAAATTGTAGCATAGAACAAAAAACGAACAAACCCCTTCTCCTTTTTTGTTCTTATTTGTAATAACCTTTTCCTTCAATTCTTAAATCTATGTAATTTGGTGAAATTTTATGAGTTCCAAAATATTCAATAGCCTTTTTAAAGTTAATAATTTGCCCTTCTGCAGAATCGGCTGTCGACATCCTCGCAAAATAACTTACACCTTTTACAGAAACTTCAACCTGTCGTAAACTAAGCGGCGGAATACGAATTTTCGAAACCTCTAAACCCTGTTTGTTTGCAGCAGAAACTAGTTTTCCAATAAAGCTAAAAAAGCTACTACTCGCAACATTTTTACCGTTAGAAACTATAGCACCACTATCATCAATTATATTTAGTGACGGTTTTTCAAAATTATTAACGTTAAAAGATACACCTTCAGAATCGACGAAAAATTCTTTACCATCAACCAACCAAGAAGCAACAGGTTTTCGAAAATCAAGATAAATTTTATATGAGGTTAAACCATTAAATTTAATATCCGAAATAGATAATACCTCTGGATAATCTTTCTGAAGGCTTCCAAGTAAAGCATTTTTATTTAAATTTGATAAAATTCGTTCACTCGGATTTATATTTAAATATTCTTCAACCGATTTTTCATATTTACTTAAATTTTGGCTTTTTGGCTCATTTGAAACTACTGAAACCTTAGAAATAAACTGAAATAAAAATATAGAAATTAAACTTATAAAAATAGCTAGAATCACGAAAAAAGCACCTAGCTTTCTTCGGCGAATAACTAATTTTTGATTTTCTGAACGCTCAGAATGCTCTTTTTGATGTCGTGAAATTGTTTTTCCACGCCGAAAATCGCCCTTCTCTCTTGAGCGTTCTTCTAGAATCTTTTCGCGCATTTCGCGTCGAGTTAAGTTTTTTTCTTCTTTCATCTAACTATAATTATACCATAAGCTCAATGTTTTTTATAGCTTTGCGGCTTCAAAAATCATTTCTGCAACATCTTTGGCAGCATTCGGCTTAGCAAATTTGCTAAATTCTTTGCCAAGCTTAAGCATTTCTTCTGGTTTTTTTAGAGTTCTCAAAATTTCATCTGAAAGAATTTCTGGATTTTTTTCAATTTCATCGTCTGAAACAATCTTAACAGCATTAGATTTTTGATAAACCTGCGCATTTTTTAATTGATGTCCACCCGTTAATCTTGCATTTGGAACAAGGATTGTTGGCTTGTGAAGCGCAGCAAGTTCAAGGTTGGAAGTTGCACCAGCCCGAGCAACAACCAAATCTGCAGCAGCTAAAAACTTCCACATGTCTTTTGATACAAAACTTAACAAGCAAAAATCCTTCGAAAATCCATCAGTTTTTCTCTTAAGTTCATCAAATTGAGATACGCCAGAAATTAGAGCAATTTGAGCGGATTTTGAAAGCTCCCTGCTCTTCGAAACTACCGCATTATTAAGCCGAGCCGCACCAAGACCGCCACCAGTAACTAGAACAAGAGGCTTTTCTTTCGAAAACCCGAGCTCAACCTTAAAATTATCTTGTTCTTTTTTGCTATATTTTTTAAAATTTTCAAGAACTGGAATTCCAACGTATTTTGAAATTTCTTTTGGATAATTATAAAATTCAAGCGGTGCGCCTGTTGCAATCATTTTAGCAAATTTCGAAATAATACGATTAGCTAAACCTGGGTGAGCATCAGAATCATGGATTACAATTGGAATTCTCAAGATCCAAGCGCTTATTCCAACAGGAACGCAGACAAACCCACCTTTACAGAAAATAACATCTGGTCGCCAAAAAATTAGTTTGAAAAAAGACTGAAAAATACCAGCAATATTTCGAAAAATATCTATAAGATTGCCAAAAACAACACTTGGAATTGTAAGATGTTGCCAAAAAGTTAAGTGATTATAGCGGCGAAATTTTCCACTTGAAATTTTCGAAATTTTAACTCTTTTGCCAAAAGAATCAGTCATTATTTTTTTAGCCTGAGGTGCAAATTTTTTATCACACCAAAAATGTAATTCTACTTTTGGATTTTTCTTTAAAATTTCCTTAAAAACTGCCACGATTGGAACTACGTGACCGCCCGACCCGCCGCCGACTGCCAATATTTTCATCGCCTTCCTCCTTAAAATCTTCAACTTGAGTAAATGATGTGTAATTCGAAATATTAAACACAACACCAAGAACTGTCAAAATAACAACCAAACTCGTTCCACCATAAGAAATTAACGGAATTGTAATACCTTTAAGCGGAAATAGCCCAACCATCGCTGCAATATTAATAATTGTTTGCGAAGCTAGCCACCCAGCAACACCGGCCACAAAAAGGCGGCTCGCAGGGTTTTCCATTTTTGAAATAATCACAATAAGCTGATAAAACAGCCCAAAATAAATTGCAATAATAAAAATTAAACCAACAAAACCAAACATTTCACCCATTACGGCAAAAATTGAGTCGTTAATGGTTTCAGGCAAATAACCAGCAGATTGGACTGAATTTCCAATCCCTAAGCCCAAAACTCCGCCCGAACCAATCGCGAGCTTTGCATTACAAATATGATATTGATCCTTACCACTTTCAGTTAAAATATTACTACAATCACCGCTCGAAAAAGTTAAAATTCGAGAAATTCGATGAGGCTCGAAAACAATTAGAAGAACAACCCCAACCAAAACCAACACACCAATTGGAATTAATTTTTTAGACTTCATACCTGCAATAATAAACTGGAATGCAATCGCAATAATAATTGTCGTTGCCGTTCCGAGATCTTTTTGAAAACCAGCAATCACCAAAAGCACCGCGATAATCACAACTGAAGCCGGTAGAATTGTTTCTTTATAACTGTTGATTTTTCCCTTCGAAGCTTGAGCGCCAAGGAAAGTTGAAAGAAGCAAAATCACGCCAATCTTTAAAAACTCAGCTTGCTGAAAACTGAAACCAGAAAAGCCAAACCAGCGACAAGCTCCATTCTCACAAATTACGGGAGGAAGATTAAACAATGCTAAGCCTGCAAGAGCTACACATAAAATTAGAGAAAAAATAAAGAATTGTAATGATTTCGAAAAAATCCAGTTGAGCGGAATTACCTTCATTCCAAAAAAGAAAACCAAACCAACCACAATATAAATTAAATGTCGCCAGAAGAAATAATAATCATCATAGTTCGCACCTTTAGCAATATTCAACGAATTTGCCCGCTGCGGACTTAATGAAAACATTACAACCAAACCAATCAGCAGCAGCAGACAGATAAAAAGGAATAACATATAATTTGCACGATGCTTGCGGATTTTTTCAAAACCTTCAAGATTGAGGCGTTTTTTATTGTCAGCTTTAACACTTTCGTAAATTCTCATACAAGGATTTACGATAAAAATTAAAAACATTGAACGAATTAAAAATATAACTCGTTCCAAAAAACCCGCAAAATCACCATTTAAAAATTGCTGAAAAATTACAGAAAAATTATCATTCTTCAAATTACTCTTTAAAAAGCTTTGGTTGCGTGATTTTCGAAAAGATGAATTTCGAACTTGTGGCGTTCGAGCTTGACGACGAGATGAATAATTTTCGAAACCCCGTCGTTCACTCAAATTCCTACTCTTTCTTTCCATTTTAAAGAATTTTATGCTCTGCCAGCGCCAAAATTACACCAATAAAGGCCATAACCATTCCAATAATCCAAAAACGCATGGTGATTTTAGTTTCTTCCCAGCCGGTAGCTTCAAGATGGTGATGAATTGGCGCAGAAATAAAGATTTTTCGTTTAAATACTTTTTTTGAAAAAATTTGAATCGCGCTCGAACCAGCTTCGATCACAAAAATTAAGCCAATCACAGGAAGAAGAAGGAGTGAATTTGTAAGCATTGCAACCACTCCGAGAGTCGTTCCCCAAGCGAAAGAACCGACATCACCCATAAAGAAACGCGCAGGATAGACATTAAACCATAAATATGCAAGTAGTGCGCCAAGAACAGTAAAACAAAATACCGCTAAGTTGTGCTGATTCTGAACAAGAGCAATAATTCCGAAAGCACCGAAAGCAGCGCTCAATAGTCCACCCGCCAAACCATCAAGCCCGTCAGAAATATTTACAGCATTACTTGTTGCAACAATCGCAAAAATAAAGAGTGGAACCATCCAGTATCCGATTTCAAGATTACCAATAAAAGGAATCATAACACTTGTAAAGTGAAGTTTAAAAGTAAAAAACCACGCCAAGAAACCAGCAAGAGAGATAATCATTGCAAACTTAACAGGAGCACGGAGTCCAGCATCTTTACGATTCGAACCCCAAATATTTAAGATGTCATCGATCAGACCAATAAATGCACCACCAGCAAGCCCAGCAAGAGGTAACCAAGTTTGTTCACGCTTCAAATTTAATAAAACAGAAATAATAATAACTGCAATTACGCCAATAATTCCTGCCATAGTAGGAATATTACGTGCGATTTTTTTAGCGTGCAATTTATTTACAACAGTTAAAGCTTCACCCGTAACAGATGCTGTTTTTTGTTTCTTCCAGAATTTATACTTATAAGCAACAAAAGTATAAATTGGCGTTAAAGCCATTGCCAGAATGAACCCAGCAAGACTAAATAATGCAGAAACGATTAATTGATTTGTGATATTTAACATATTCCCTCTTTAATTCTTTGGTTTAATCTCTAAATAATTTAATAGCCAGTTTGAAATTTCAGTGAAAATCGGTGCAGCGTCTTTCGAACCTTGCAGATTCTGATTTTCGCCCCAAACCGCTACCATTATAACATACTCAGCTTCATCTCCGCCACCAAAACCAACATAACTACCAATCGTTTGATAATCAACATATTTTCCACCAACAATCGTCTGGCTTGTTCCAGTTTTTCCGCCAATTTGATATCCCGATGGATCTTTTGCGCCGCCAACTTTTCGAACACCTTCCAGAACTTGCTTCATCTGTTCACTGGTTTCTTTAGAAATTACCGCTTCTTTATTAATTTCGGGCTCTTTTTTCGAAAGCTTTCCATTTTCATCAACCGTTCCTCCAATCACGCTTGGCTTATATAAAGTTCCACCATTCACTAGTGAAGAAAAAGCATTTGCCGTTTGAAGCATTGTTGTGGTCATACCTTGGCCGAAAGTCATATTCGAATATCGAACTGCATTTCCTTCAGCTTTTTTTGGTGAAACTAGCAAACCTTTGCTTTCAAGAATTTCAATTCCAGTCTCCCGCCCAAGCCCAAAACGATTGTGGAAATAATGATAAATCTTATCCCGAGCAGTTGAGTTAAGGCTTCCACCACCAAGAAGCTTTCCAATAGTCACCATTCCAGTATTGAGCGAATAATTCATAGCTGTTTGAAGTGTAATTGAACCAGTATGCCCCAAAACTGCATTTTGAATTACAATATCTTCAATTCTAATTGAATCAGTATTATTGTATCGAGTCGAAGGGCTCGCAACACCTTCATTAATTCCTGTTGCCATTGTGAAAGATTTTATCACCGAGCCATTTTCGTAAGCCATTGTTGCAGTATTATTATTATATACTGAGCTTTTTTCAACCTTGCCATAATCTGCTGGATTATAAGTTGGATAGTTCGCCATTGCCATAATTTTGCCATTCTTTGGATTCATAACCAAAACTGAGCCATTTTTCATACCTTTTGACTCCATTTGCGATTTTAAAACCTTTTCAACACGAGCCTGAATATTACGATCAATTGATAATGCGATATTTTTTCCATTTACGGCTGGTTTTTCGATATTTTCACTTCCAACTTCAATAACCTGATTGAATGCATCAGTAGTAATTTTTTTATAGCCATCAGTCCCTGTCAATTCTTTATTCATTGCCTGTTCGACGCCATAATTTCCACCATTATCATTTACGAAACCAAGAACTTGCGCAGCTAAATTTCCCTCAGGATAAACTCGGCGAGTTTCTGCAGTAAAGCCAACCCCATGAAATTTCTTTTCACGAATTGTATTTGCCTGTTTTAATGAAAGTTTAGTTCCAACAACTTGATATCGCGTGCTGGTTTTTTCGAAAAGCTTTTCAAAATCATCCCTTAAATTTCCGCCAGCAATTTTCCTAAACTCTGAAATAATTTCATTTTTTTTAACTTTTTTTGAATTTGCAATTTCCTGCGGGTCAATCCAAAGTGTATAAACAGTTTCATTCAAAACCATTTTAGTTAGTTTTTTGCCGTCCATTGCATAAATTAAACCGCGTTGAGCTTTAATTTCAAATTGTTTTCTCTGACCTTTATCGGCACGAGCGCGATAATCTGCACCTTCAATAACTTGCAAGAAAAAAAGCCGAACCACAATTACCGCAAAAACCCCTAAAATTGAGACTGCGAGATAACCTGTTCGACTTTTATTCTTAAAACCTAAAATCATATAATTCTATTTTATCACACTTTTTGTGATTTTTCGAAAAAAGCTTAACCTTATTTTGCGTAAGAAACTGACGCCGGAGTTGTCATTTTCTTGGCAACTTCGCTATTTTCAATATTCGAAAGTGCTGTAAGCCGCGCATTTTCCACTTCCAAATCAGCCTTTTTAGTTTCTAAATCTGAAATTTTCGAATCAATTTGCTGAATTTCGTTTCCATAAAGTGCCGGTTTAGAAGAATTCATTAAGAAGATAATCCCAAGAACCGCAATCAAAATACCAAGCATCAAAAATTGCGTTACTGCACCAAGTTTTGCTGTTGGCTGAAAAATAGCGATATTGTTATTTCTTCCATATGACCGCGACGAAACTTGTGTTTGGCGACGGCGACTAACATAATTTGTGTTTGTTTTATACATTGGTTTTTTGTTGCGTTAAATTTAATATTCAATAAAATAAAGCACCAGACCAGTTTTTTGGCTGGTGCTCTAAAGTTTAGTTTCTGTTTTAAATTTTTGTTTTTGTTTTTCGAAAGTGTCAAATACTATCGAAAATTAACTTTTACGCGAGCTTGTTCGTTAGCGTAGCTTACTTTGATTGTTTTTGGCATCTCGCCTCCTTTTGTTTTTTATTTTCTAATGCTTACTCGCAACTTTGCGCTGCGGGCTCGCGGATTATTAACATCTTCTTTCGCACCATCAAGCGGTTTTTTAGTAATTGTCTGAAATTTAGACTCTAAACCTTTGTTTGAATCATCTTTGAAATAATTCTTCACTATTTTATCTTCAAGACTGTGAAAAGTTATAATTCCAACTCTTCCACCTGAATTTAACAGTTTCGGAAGCAATTCTAAAACCTCCTCAACTTGTTGAAGTTCATTATTTACCGCGATTCGAATCGCCTGAAAAGTGCGCGTTGCGGGGTGTGTTTTTTGCCAACCGCCTTTATGCACGCTTAAAATTAAATCAGCCAGCTGCGTTGTGGTCTCAATTCTCTGCTTTTTTCGAACTTCTAAAATTTTCGAAACGATTCTTTCAGCAAAACCACGCTTTTCTTCACCAAATTCAATTAAAATTTGCAAAAGTTCATTCTTGCTTGCGAAATTCACAATATCTGCCGCTGTTTTTTTCTGCGCAGGATTCATTCGCATATCAAGTGGACCATCTTTTCGAAAAGAAAATCCCCTTTCTGCAATATCTAACTGAGGTGAAGAAACACCCAAATCTGCCAAAATTATATCAAATTTTTGACCTCTTTTTACCAATTCTTTTGCGGCCGAAAGAAAATCTTTGTGCAAAATCTCTACACCTTCATTTTTAAACCGTTGAAGCGTGCGAATTGCATTTTCATCTCTATCAACTAAAACCGAGTTTTCGAAATTCTCGGTTATACGCAAAAATTCGCCAGCGTGTCCTCCGTATCCTGCCGTAAGATCGAGATAACTTTCACCTCTCTTTGGCTGGATTTGTTGTAGACTCGCTTGCAATAAAACTGGTATGTGAACTGATTCTTTTGTGTAATTCATAAATTTAAAGCCACCTAACTGATGATTAAACTTTTTGTTTTTGTTATATTTTTGTTTTAAGATTCATTATAAGTTTAGCTTTTTGCTTGGCGTATAGCCAACCATATTGCTGTTTGAGAGACTTATATATGAGGTGGAGTTTTATTTTGGGAGGTTTTAAAATGTGCTCCAGCTATTATTTTAACCTGGTTACTGGAATTTGTCCAGCTGTTTAATCACCAGATAGTTGACCTTAAATTAAAAACTACATCTATTTTAACGTGCTTTTATTTTTGTTTAGTGGTTTTTCTGTTTGTTTCTGTCGTTGCCACTGATTTAAGTTTACCGCGAATTATTTTTTTTCGCAAGACCTATTTTTGACAAACACGCAAATTTAGAAATAATTTTTTATATATTTTTCCACAACTATGTGGAAAAGCAAGCCTTTTAACAGATATTCCCCGCTTTTCCACAATGCTTGTGTTTAATTGTTGAAAACTAATTTATCGTGGCAATAATGCGCTAATTAATGCAGTATCATATTTTGTTGTAGACATTAGAATCAAATATGTTACAAATACAACAAGATTGATTGCAAGTGAAAGAACTAAAACTGCACTTCGAAAATCTTGCGTAACTTGGTCAACCACTACTGTTCCATCTTCAGCGATAATAATTCCATTATTTGTAAGCAAAGTTTTAGCTTTTTTAATATCTTGTTCTTTTTTTGAAACTTTTGTAGTTTTTTCAGCAACTTTTTTAGCCGTAGTTTTTTTAGCAATTTTTGTTTCTGTTTGTTTTTTTGTCATTTTTTTCCTTTTTTGTTTATTTGACTTATTTGATCTTAATTGTTTTGTATGTTTATATAATAGCATAAGTTTTTTTAAAAGTCAATAGCTTTTATGCTAAATTATTTTAAAACATTTTAAAACCCTCTGCCAGTAATCTGTTCGCTTGACATTGTATAGTTTTATTTTATTTTATTTTTTGACATTTCACTATTTTATTGTTTTCATATTTTTAAATCTTCACCCTCACTATTCCATAAAAAATGTTCAAAACTAAAAGACTCTCGAATTTTCGAAAGCCTTCTGTACACAATTAATTTTAAACAAATTAACTAAAAATCTACTTTATATAGCATCTTCACCAAAAAGTTTTTTAATGCGAGCTTCAATCGAACCTTTATGGCGACCGAGTTCTTTGCTTAATTTAGTAATTAAATCTGCATCAATTTTGCCATTTTCGAAAACCATTTCTTGTAATTTCGAATCATCAACAAGTCTCCACGCACGATATGCATTTGGATATTCTTGCCGCATTTTTTCAAGCTTTTCAGCCCAAGTTGTTTTTGATGGTTGCGCTGCCTCAACAATTTCGCCCGCTTCACGCTTTTTAGCAACTTCTTTTAAGTGCGAAAAACGCTTTTCAGCTTTTAAGCTTTCATTTTTAAGTCTAAAATCAATCTTTTGTGCCTCTTCACTAACCATCAAAGCGGTGCGATTTATTCCAAGTAAATAAAGTTTATCAAGCGAGCGAACACGAGAAAGCGCCACATAACCCATTCCTTCAGAAAAGGCTTTTCGAAGGTCGATTCGTGCAGCATCGAGTGTCATCCCCTGACTTTTATGAACTGTAATTGCATATGCTAGTCGGAGTGGAATTTGCATAATACTTGCTCGCTTTTTTTCGCCATCACGCATCTCCCAAGTTTCTGGCACCATTGTAATAATTTTACCATTTCGAAATTGAACAATCGGGTAATCTGTTAATCTTTCAAAATCAATAACTTCACCAATTGAACCATTAACATATTGGCGGTTTTGGGCATTTTTTACTGCCATCACTAAAGCACCTTTTTTAAGTCGCAAGAGTTCTGGCGCAAGAACAGATTTCTGTAAAGTTTCAACATAGTTTTTCGCACCAGTTGTAGTTTGCGAAAAATGAAATTCCTCACCTTCGAGTTCGGTAAGTTTTTGTTCATTTATTTTATCAACATCTATATTAGTAGTGTGGAGTTCGGTTAAGTTTTTCGAAAAATCATCACTTTCAAAATTAGGCTCAACGTCAATACGATCAAGCAAACTTTGAGCGTGTTTTCGGCGTAAATCATCCGCTCTCAGTGCGTTTAAAATTTCAGATAGCTCATCATTTTTTTGGCGGTGATTTTCCTCAAGATAGCAAATTGTAAATTCGGCAAGTTTCCAGGCGTTCGAATGAATTGCAAAGCTGCCAGTTCGCCCACCAGCTCGGTTAATTGGCGGTAGCTGAAAAAAATCACCACATAAAATTACTTGAATCCCACCAAAAGGCTTATCATTTTGGCGAATTGTGCGACAAATTTCTTCAACCATATCTAGTCGAAAATCGTGCAACATAGAGATTTCGTCAATCACAAGAATATCTGTATTTTTAATAATTTCAGCCCGCGTTTTTGGGAATTTTTCGAAAAATTTTCTCGAAAGGTAATCATAAATTCCAATTCCGCTCCAAGCGTGAATAGTATTTCCTCCAAGATGAGTTGCCGCTAAACCGGTAGTAGCCGTAACGCTAACCTTTTTTCCAGAATTTTTTGCAAGCTTAATAAACTGGTTAAGCGTGAAAGTTTTTCCGCTTCCTGCCGCACCAGTTAAAAAAACATTTTCGCCTGAGAGCATAATCTCCAGTGCTAACGCTTGCTTCATTTTCGAAAACTACTCACTTCCGATCATTCGTGGCGGTTCACCTTCTGGCTCGTCGAGCAATTTTTTACTTTTAATTTCATAACGGCGCCCAGTGATTTCACTCAAGATATAATCTTCATTAATTAAATTCACAAACATATCCAAATCGTTGCCATCCATAATAATGATCGCACCGTTGTCGTCCGTCATTAATTCAAGCTGCATTTCATCGGCATATTCAACCACTTTTTCTTGTGAAATTTCACCAATTTCATCCATTCTTTGTAATTTCGTAGCAGCCTTTTTGTGTTCGCGAACCAAAGTTTGCAAATCTAAACCATCAGGAAAACTCAATTTATACTTTCTTTCGATTTCCAAAACTTTTTTATCAGCTAAAACTTGTTTTTTATAATCGTAATTAAAGAGTTTTTCGAATTTTCCTTGGTTGAAAATAAAGATATCATTATTTACGATCAAAACTTGATTATCTGGCTGGATTTTTAAACCAAATTCAGGCTCAAATGCACCAAATTTACCATTTCGAAATTCCCAAGCAGTTGCTCCGCGCAAAACCTGCCCTTGCATAATTTGTTTAGCAACATAAAATTTCTCGCCTTTCGAATTTGTAAACCTTGCCAAAATTCCCTTAATCCGCTTAAAATCGTGTTCATTTTCGCTAAATTCCACAATGTCGGAATATTGCGTTTCGATTATGTTTAATAGCGCATCAGCGTGTTGAACTTTTTGTAGTTCAGTTTTTAAAAGCACGTCTTTACCTGCGCCACCATCCATTTCATAGTCTCGCACGCTTAAACCAGTTCCTGCACCCATATTTACAAAGTTTATCATATCAAACAAAAACAACGGCTTAATTTGCGAGTTTAGTTCGCTCGAAAAACTAGTTGTAAAAGGCACAAAATTTTTATTAAATAAGAAAAATTCTACATCAAGCTCATTTTTAATTCCATCAGTCAAATTTGCCCACTGAAAAATATCAGTTGATTCATCTTTTTTCGAACTTTCAGCTTCTTCAAAATTTTGGTCTTTACTTAAAATTTCAGCCTCGTTTTCTGTTAGATTTTCAGTATTTTTAATCTCAGCATTTTCAGTTCTAATATCTTCTTCCATATAGTTCTATTATACCATAAACATTAAAAAATATTTATATCTGATTGAATATTAGTTGAATATCAGAAAAAATTCACCCGCCAACAACTCGTTATGTTTCTAAAATAAAGCAAATAATCTCTTTAAAAATTGCTGATTTTAACTTTTTATGATACAATTTAAGAATGAAAATTGCAATTTTAGGGCGTCAGCCAAGTATCGGGATCGCCGAACTCGAAAGTGTTTTTGGCGGCGATAAAATTCGCGTGCTGGGTGATTACGCCTGTCTTATTGAAACCGAAAAACTCAATGTTTCGCATTTTGGCTCAATTTTAAAAACCGGCCAAGTTATTTTTGAAGTCAATTCAACAGATTGGCGAGATGTTTCAAAAAAAATAACCAAAATTTTTGAACACGATTTTGCGGATTTTAGCGGAAAAATTACACTAGGAATTTCAACCTATGGCTTAAAAACTCGGGCAAACGAAGTTTCGAAAACTGGAGCAATTATTAAACAAAAGCTTAAAAATCACGGCATTTCAGTGCGAATAATCCCTTCAAAAACTGCCGAACTTTCAACTGCAATTTCACATAATAATAAGCTTGGCTTAAGCGAGAAAAAAATCGAAATTTTAGCAGTTCGTGGCGGTAAAAAAACGATTATTGCTTTAAGTGAAGGCGCGCAAAATATCACAAGCTACGCTAGACGCGATCAAAACAGGCCAAAGCGCGATGCTTTTGTTGGGATGCTGCCGCCAAAACTCGCCCAAACAATGATCAATCTTGGTGTTGGCGAAAATCAGCCACAGATTCAAGCGCTTGTCGGTAAAAAAACTTTTGAAAAGCCAGAGATCCTCGATCCTTTTTGCGGAACTGGCACAGTTATTCAAGAAGCACTTCTAAAAGGTTTTAAAGCAAACGGAACAGATTTAAGTGAAAAAATGGTGGAGTTTTCGAAAGAAAATAGTGATTGGTTTATGCGAGAGTTTAAACCGCATGGTGAAATTGGAGAAATTTACGAGGCTGATGCTACATTTGAAAAATGGAGTTTTGCAAAAAAACTTTCAAGCGTGGTTTGCGAGACCTACTTAGGGCAACCATTCTCTGCTCCACCTTCGCCCAAAAAATTAGCAGAAGTTCGCGAAAACTGTAATCGTATAATTTCGAATTTTTTGAAAAATCTAGCCCATCAAATTCCAGAAGGCACACAGATCTGCATTGCTGTTCCCGCCTGGAAAACTCAAAATGGTGATTTTTCTCACCTTCCACTTGTTGACTTTTTAAACGAGCTGGGTTATAATAGAAAAGAATTTATGCGCGTTAAACCACAAGATTTAATATATTATCGCGAAAATCAAGTTGTGGCGCGTGAATTATTAGTACTAATAAGGAGTAAAAATGTCACACGTTAAATCGGGTGGTTCAAGTAAGAACGTCCACAATAACGCCGGTCAACGTCTTGGTGTTAAACGATTTGGTGGCCAAAAAGTTAACGAGGGCGAAGTTCTCGTTCGACAAACTGGTGCAACCAAATTAGCCGGCGAAGGAACTTACATGAGCCGAAACTTTACAATCCACGCTAAGCAAACTGGCGTTGTGAAGTTTAAACAAATTCAAAAACGCAAATTTACCGGTAAAACTGAACGACGCACAGTTGTAGAAGTTGTTGCTGCGTAATTGCAATAAAAAATGAGCCTTTCGAAAGATTGACTCATTTTTTATTTTACTTATTTTGGATCTGCTAGTAATCTTCACCAATGCCTAGATGTTCACGGACTTTATCAATCACATCCGAAATCATCACCTGAGATTTAACAAGATATTCATCAACGCCAAGTTTTTCAGCTCGCTCACGATCACTTTCTTGACTTAAAGCGGTCAGCATAATAATTTGCAAATTCATTGTCTCAGGAGTGTTTCGAAGGATATCCAATACATCAAAGCCAGAGATTTTTGGCATCATTGCATCAAGAATCATTAAATCTGGACGATATTTTAAAGCTGCAGTCAATGCTTGCTCGCCGTCATGAACTTCCATAACCTCAAAATCTTCCATCTCGAGCCTTGCGCGGTATACGCTAGCCAAAACCTCATCATCTTCGACCAATAAGATCTTTTTTCTTGTCTCCATTTTCCCTCCTAAATAGTAGTCTGCAATTATTTTAAAATTTCTAATGCCTTATTTTTTTGAGTATCATTCAATAAATAACTTTCACCCTTCGGTACATTCACTTCAATATCTGGCGAAATTCCATTGTTCGAAATATTTTTTCCACTCGGCGTAAACCATTTCGCAATTGTAACTTTTAATAAAGCTCCATTTGGCATATCGATAGTAGTTTGAACACTTCCCTTACCATAAGATTTTTCACCAACAATTTGAGCAGCTTTATGCTCTTTTAAAGCGCCTGCAACGATTTCGCTCGCACTAGCCGAGGAGCCGTCAAGCAGAATTACAGTTTTAACACCTTTCAAAGGATTATCACCAGTCGCTCGAATCTCTTCAACCGTTTTTGAACCAGTTTTTTCACTAACGATCAAAGCATTTTTTTCAAGCCATAAGCTTGCAACAGTTTTTGCAGCTTGAACGTATCCGCCGCCATTTCCGCGTAGATCTAAAATAACTTTCGAAATTCCCTCATTTTTAATTTCTTCGGCATATTTTTTTGCTAAAACACCAGTTTCGCTATCAAAACGATAAATTGAAAGCGTTGCAATACCATCTCTTTTCGAGAGTTCCACACTTGGATTTTCAATTTTTGCGCGTGTTACTGAGAATTCTTTATTTTCGCTACCACGAATTATACCAATCTTAACAGTTGTTCCAGCGTCTCCACGAATTTTTTTGCTAATTTCAGAAGTATTTTCTTTCGAAACATCTTCGCCATTAATTTTCGAAATAACATCACCCACTAAAATTCCTGCACTTTCAGCTGGATTTTTAGCTAAAACTCGCACAACTTTAACAGAGTCGCCATCTTTTGCGAGCTCAACACCAATTCCCGCTCCAACGTCGCCACTTAAACTCTTATTAAATTCTTCAGCTTCTTTAGAAGTCATATACTCTGTATATTTGTCTCCCACCGCTTCAACTAAACCTTTCGAAGCACCATCGATAATTTTTTGTTTATCAATTTCGCCATCAAAATTTGAGGCTAAAGCTTGATAAGTTTTTTCGACATTCGAAAAATCTATTCTTTCAACCTTTTTCAGTCCAAAAACTGGCGCAATTAAATTTCTAATGTCATCTATCCTTGAGCCACCCGCAAAGCCTAAAACCAGCATAAAAACTGAAACCAAAACCAGCGTTGAGCGTTCAACTTTTTTACCTCTATCCATAATTTCCATTATATCACAAAAGCACAAGCATAACAAAAAAATAAGTTCTGAAAGATAAGTTTAATATTTGGTGCCTTAAAATAATTTGAATTTGCACTGTTTTTGTGCTATATATTATTTTATTTCTTCAAAAGATTTCGCAATATAAGCTCAGGATTTTCTAAAGTAAGTTTTGTAATTTGATAGCTTTCTGAATCGTGATAATCAATTTCTTGAATAGATTCATTAAAATTGTATATTTTTGAATTTGGTAAAGCTGTAATAATAGGGGAATGAGTAGCTATGATGAATTGAGCTCCGCTTTGCGTTAGTTCATATATCTTTGCCATAAAGGCTAATTGATTTTGTGGCGAAAGAGCAGCTTCTGGTTCATCTAAGATATATAATCCATTAGGTTTAAATTTATTTAAAACCAGACCTAAGAATGCCTGACCGTGTGAGCGTTCGTGAGGGATTCCGCCGTAAGAATCTAACTTATATCCCATAGCAATCTCTCTACTGTATATATCTTCCAGATAAGTAGCTACATTATAAAAACTTTCAGCCCTCAAGAAAAATCCATCCCGTGGTCGCTTAGCCCCTCTAACAATCTGAATATATTCACTAAGGTTTGAATGCGTTTCTTTAGTTGCGAAATTAAAATTAACAGTTCCTCCCTCAGGATTAAATCCTAAAGAAACCGCAATACCTTCAAGTAAAGTTGATTTACCGCTCCCATTTTCGCCCATAAAAAAGGTAATAGGAGAAGACAAATTTAAATAATCAATGGAATTTATTGATGGAATTTCAGAGTAGTATTTCCCTTTAGGTATAGGTTTTATCCTTATTTCTTTAACAAAAACATCCATTACATCCCCTTTCATTCTTTATTATATCATGATAAAGAGAAACTTTTAATAATAAAAATTTATTGATAGCTTATTTTGATAAAAATCTATCCAAAACTTTATAAAGATACCCTACCTCGTGGAATTTTTAAATGAGCACTTTTAGTTAATCGCTAAAAATAACAAATAATAAAAAGCGAGTCAGTTAAACTGGCTCGCTAAATATTAATCGAAATATACATATGTATCATAAGTGCTTGCGGGCACGGTCATTGTTGAGAATTGACCCCATCTACCATTAACAAAGTAATTATATTGCGAAATCGTAACCATATTACCATTCACGGCTTCAACCCAAACAATGTGACCATATTGACCGCCGCTCATCACGCCGAATGATCCAACTTTTGGAGTGCTTCCAGTTCGAAAACCTGCTCGCCGTGCGCTAGCTGGCACATCTTTAGCATTACCCCAATACGCAGCGTTGATACCTTTTGTTGCGCGTAACTTCCACGCAACATAGCTCACACATTGGCGACAACCATAGCCATAACCATCTGTTCCATTTCCATCTGCGCCGCCATAGCTTACTGCATTTGCATCAACAAAACAGTTTGCATCATTCCAAGGGTAACTGCTTGTTCCAGCAATAGCTTGTGGAATCGACCCGCTACCAGCCGCTCGGGCTGCACGCAAAATTTGAGCTTGAATCATATCTTGCTGTTGTTTTTGAAGAGCTGCTTTTTGCGAATTTCGCTCGTTTGCATATTTTGTATATTCAGCTTCATCATTTTTAGTTTGAGCAATTAATTCATTCTGCTGGCGAATTTTTTCCTGAAGCGCAGATTCAGCTTGTTGCTGGTTAGTTAAAGCAACTTTAACTTCATCTCGTTGTTTTTCAAGTTCAGCTTTTGCTCGCTTAATACTATCAACCTTTTCAACCAACTGATTCTTTACTGCACTTTGGTATTCAAAATTATCAAGCGCTTTCGAAAGATTGTTACTTCCTGCGATCCGCTCAATTGGTGTTATATTATCTTCAAGCGACATTGTCGCCAAAATAGATCCCAAAGCATTTCGATTTCGTTCAATACTTTCTTCGTTATTTTTAATTTCAAGCTGTAACTTTTCATATTGTTTTTGATATATTGCAATTTGCGATTGAATTGTAGCTTTTTCATTTTCAATACCGCTAAGCTCATTTTGAAGTGTTTGCGCTTTATTTCTAAGATCACTCGCACGAGATTCCGCACCGCTAATTTGAGATTCCAGCGCTTTAATTTCTTTATCGAGCTGTTCAACACTCTTCTCGGCTTCAGCACTTTTTGGCAAAGCCGCAATAACACCAGCAACAACAACTCCAAGAGAAATTGCGCCATTTATCACTAAATTCTTCTTCTTAATCTTTTTCATAGTTGTTTTTCTTTTTATTTTAAATTTATTCCTAAATAGATTATATCACAATCTTTTTTCAAAAACAAGCCCCTTTCTATATTTTTAGATATTTTCTTGTTGCCGTAAATGCTGAGACAACGCCGATAAATGAACCGATAAATATCAACCCCAGAACAACCAAAAATCCATAAATTTGCAAGAATGAAATTACAGGCGAAATGATAATTCCGTAAGTCTCAAGCTTGGTCTTTGAAAGAAAAATAATCAAATATCCAATAATTGATGCCAAAATCGCTGCAATCGTTCCGCAAATTATAGCTTCAACCAAAAATGGTCCAGCGATAAAACTTTTATTTGCACCAATCAATTTCATCATATAAATCTCTTCCCTACGATTAAAAATAGCCATTCGAATTGTATTAAAAATAATTAAACTAGCAATGATTACAAAAATTGAGCCAGCTAAAATTCCAACTTTTTCAGCAAAATTAATCGTATTTGAGATATTTTTAATAATCTCGTTTCGATCACTTGCATATGTTGGTGGATGATCTGGATCGAGATTCGATTTAATCAACTTATTATTTTCAACAAGATTTTTTAGCTCTGTTGAATTCGAAATATCCACAAGTTTAACATTAAAAATTCCAAAAAATTCATTGTTCGATTCAATTAAGGCTTTTCGAATATCCGCATCAGCCGAATTTTTTCGAGCAAATCTATCACGTGCCTCTTGTGGTGAAATGTATGTTATATCTGTAACTGAAGGTAGATCTTTAATTGATTTTTTCATTTTCTCAATATCGGAATTTGAAACACCTTTTTTAAGATAGATAGACATGTCAACTTTATTTTTAATGTCATCAACCGTATCCATCAAAATTGAACGCGCAAGGAGCGATCCGAAAATAATCACCAAAGTAACAGTCATCACAGCAGTTGCAGCAACCGAAAGCCAAGCATTTCGAACAAAGCTATTTGCACCATATTTTGTAATTCGCCAAAGAGTTAAAGTTTTGCGGCGGCGCTGTTTCTGTTGCATAATAACTTTCGAATTTTGTTTTTTTCTACCTTGCTGCGCTTGAGAGCCTTTACTTTTATGGTGTTTTAAATTTTCCTCTCTCATTATTGCCTATACTCCCCTTGCGATTGGTCGTGAGTAATTTTTCCACCGTTTAAGGTAATTACACGCCGTTTAAGTTTATTTACAATTTCAACATTGTGTGTAGTTAGAACTACCGTTGTTCCGTAGTCATTAATTTTTTCAAGCAATCTAATAATATCCCAACTATGCTTTGGGTCAAGATTCCCTGTTGGCTCGTCGGCAATTAGAATTTTTGGCTGGCGAGCAATTGCGCGGGCGATTGCTACGCGTTGTCTTTCGCCACCACTTAACTGATGTGGAAAATTTCCCTCTTTTCCTTCAAGACCAACGAGTTTAATAACTTTTGGAACAGTCGCTTTAATCTCATGATTAGTCATTCCGGCAATTTCAAGCGCAAAAGCTACATTTTCGAAAACAGTTCGATTTGGCAAAAGCTTAAAATCTTGAAAAATCACACCAATTCGGCGCCGCAAAAGTGGAATATCCTTATCTCGCAATTTGTCATAATCAATTCCACCAACAACAATTTTACCGCTGGTTTGCTTTTCTTCACGAGTGAGCATTTTTAAAAGTGAAGATTTCCCCGCACCACTCGTTCCAACCAAAATAACAAACTCTTTTGGCTTAATATGAAGACTAACCCTGTTAATCGCAGGAGTTTTTGAATTACCATAAACTTTTGTCACACGATCTAATAATATCATCACTTTTTATTATACCAGCTTTTTTCAAAGTGTTCAAGCTTATTTAAAAATTTTAACTAAAATCACCCTTTCGAGTGATTTTTGAGTTATTTTTTAGCTTTTTTCTTTCGAAGAAGCTGTGCTGTATAGTTTTCTGGTGAATCTGCAGTTTTATCGATTCCTAGAACTTCTAGAACATCCCACAATTCTTGGCGAATCGTATCTGGATTATCACCTTTTTTTACTTCTCGTTCAAGTTTAATGAAAGTCCCCAATCCTTCAACATCATCTAAAAAGAAAGTAGTATCCTCAACTTGAAGCTTTTGACGGTTTCGAAGCACCTCAATTTTCATTTCAAAACCAAGTTGCTGAACAATATGCGCTGTTTCAGAATAATTTAAAACTGGCGTTTCATGAATTAAATCAACATTTTCAGCATCAATATGACGCTTTTGAATTAACTGATACCAAGGTTTGCGTTTTGGATCAATAATCTCTGTTCGAATCATTAACTTTGGTAAATTTCTGCTTGGCTGAAAACCTCGTGGTAAAAACACGCGATCATTCTGAAAAATAACTCGCCCAAAATCATGCCCCGTATCCGTTATTCTTTTAATAAAATCAACCTTATTTTTAATTTTTGCCTTTACGATAACTTTCTTCATGATTCGATTATACCATATTATTTAGATTTCGCCAAGATGCTTATGCTTCAACCTTTGTCTAGATTGTTCTGCCAAACAGACCGTAGCGGCCATTGCCACATTTAAGCTTTCAATTTCGCCAACCTGCGGAATCATTACTTGATTTTCAATTTTTGAAAGTAGCTCACTAGAAACACCAGAACCTTCATTACCAAAAATCCAAGCCGTTTTTGTTGTAAAATCCTCATCATAAATTAATTTTTCAGCCCTCAAACTTGTAGCAAAAACTGGAACTTGCATTTTATCAACTAATAAATTTAAATCTTGGTTTTCGAAAATTTTTAGTTTAAAATGCGCCCCCATTCCAGATCGCAGCACCTTTGGAGACCAAGCCGAAACAGTCCCTTTCGAGCAAATAATTTGTTCAACGCCAAAACCGACCGCACTACGCAAAATCGTGCCAAGATTACCCGGATCTTGAATCTTTTCAAGAAAAATCGTATCTTTTCGAAAGTCAATATCTTGAAAAGTTGATGTTTTTACAACAAAAAGTATTCCAACGCCTTCAATTACAGGGCTAATTTTGGTATAAATATTCGGCTCAAGCTCAACAATTTCAACGCCGAGCTCTTTACATTTTTTAATCACTTGCTCAACCTCGAAACTTTTAGAAGAACTTGAAACAACACAAATCTCTGGCGAGCCAAAAGTTTTAAGCCATTCACTAGCCAAATGGACGCCCTCAATAATAGTTACCCCCTGTTTGTTTCGAAAGCTTTGTTTATTCGAAAGTTGAACAAGTTTTTTAACCAAAGGGTTTTGCGATGAACTAATTTTTTTCATTAAATCTCTCTCGATTTTACACGAATTTGTGAGGCGTCATCTCGATTTCGAACGCTCACCAAGCCATCACCCTCAATTGTATCAAAATCAATCACAACAACTTTTGGCACACCGATTTCATCGGCCTTGGCGTAAACTTTTCCAACTTTTCCGCTCAAATCAAATTCGACATTTTTATATTTTTGGCGAAGCTCAAGATAGATTTCTCGTGCTTTTTCAACCAAAGCTTCTTTATTTTTAAGAAGTGGCGCCACAATGATTTTTGTTGGAGCAAGATTTTCAGGTAATGCCAAAAAAATACGCGTTTTACCATCAGTTTCAACCTCGCGATAAGCATTCGAAAGAACCGCCATCAAAAGCCGCTCAACACCAAAACTCGGTTCAATCACATGAGGAATAAACTTTTTACGCGTTTGCTTATCAGTATATTCCATATTCTTGCCACTCACTCGCTGAATATTCGCAAGATCAAAATCAGTGCGATAAGCAATCCCCATCAGTTCTTCTTTGCCAATTGGATAATTAAATTCAAAATCAACAGTGCGCTTTGAATAATGCGCGCGGTCTTCTTCTGAAACTTCAAGTTCATATAGTGAATTTTGTGGCAAGCCCATTTTTTCAGTTAAGAATTTTCGAACTAAACTAAGCAATTTTTCAAATTCAGTCTCCCAATTCTCAGGATCCACAAAATACTCAATCTCCATCTGTTCAAACTCACGAGAACGAAAAATAAAATCTCGGGGAGAAATCTCATTTCGAAAAGCTTTTCCTTGTTGCGCAAGGCCAAATGGCAGGCTTGGATAGAACGAATCAACTACATTTTTGTAATTAGTAAAAATTCCCTGAGCAGTTTCTGGGCGAAGATATGCGGTTGAATTTTCATTCACCACCGCGCCGACATTAGTTTGAAACATCATATTAAAACTTCGAACTTCACTAAGCTCATTCCCTTTTGGCGATTTCAAGCCTTGTTCACGGATAATTTCAGTAATTTTCTCGTTCGAAAGGCCTTCTGCCTCAATTCCAGCATCTTTTAAAAGGTGATCAGCACGATATCGCTCGCCTGTTTTTAAATCTTCCACCAAAGGGTCGGCAAAAGTTGCAGCATGGCCACTTGCCTGCCAAACTTTTGGATTCATGATGATTGCGGCATCAACGCCAAACATATCTTCACGATTTTCAACAAAAAAATCCCACCATTCGTTCATGATTTTGCGTTTTAAAGCTAGCCCGAGTGGGCCGTAATCCCAAGTTCCGCGCATTCCGCCATAAACTTCACTACCCTGCCAAATAAAACCACGCCGTTTAGCAAGACTAACAATTTTATCCATCAAATCTTCGTTCTTCATTTTTCCTCCGTATAACCTTTTAACTATTATATCAAAAAAGCTCCCGTTTTTCGAGAGCTTTTTATTTAAATTGCTATAAAATTAGATTTTTATTTTTGCCAATTTTTTGCGAAAAACTACTGCAGTAGTTACGCCCAAAACAGCAAAAGCTAAAATAATGAAATTCTGAGATTTTTCGAAACCAGTGTTTGGAGCTTGAACTTTCTCTTCTGAAGGCTTTTCATCTTTTGAAACCTCAACAGCCGGTTGCGGTTGAGCTGGAGTTGGTACAGGTGCAGGTTTTTGTGGCTTTGCTTCAGGTTTGCGAATTTTGGCATAAGTTTCTACGTTGCTACCAAATATCGGCGCGCTTCCATTAAATCCCCTCTTATCAATAGTGTTTCCATTAGGGGCAACTAAATCAACTATATGTTTAATATTATTGATCGTTCCGTTTTTAATAGCCGAGCCATCTACCACTTTTATAGAAGAAATCCAGCCCCTATAGATACCGTCTACTGCGGGTGCATCTTTAATAAATTCAAGAACTATCTCAGTCTCAGAGCGAGAAACAACCTTTAACTCCATAGAAGGCCCACCAACAAAGTAAACGCCATATTTATTTACAGGAGTGGAAGCGGTTATACTTTCACGCATTCTGTTTAACAATACAGTTGAGCCAACAGGATAGGTCTTGTCATCAAAACGGATCGAAGAATCTTCAGTCATAGTAATCTTAATCTTAGAACCAGCCTTGATAGGATCATTCTTAGAATAAACTATAGTTGGACCAAAGACAGAGCCACCGCTGTTAGAGTTAAATTGACCCCCACTAAGACCGGTAGTTGTCTTATTTATATTTATAAGAGGCTGTTTCGTAAGTTTAACATCTTCACCTTTTAGAGTGGTGCTACCAATAATTTTAGTTTCTACAGTAACATCACGATTTACATATGAGAAATAATTAGTATTATTGTTAGAAATAGATGTTTTAAAATCGGCATATTTTTCAATATTCTTATTGAAAACAATTTTCCCCTGCCAGACAGTAGATCCTGGTTTCGCATTTTCATCATTGCGAACAACACTTGAAACGTTTAATCCGTGCCCATCACTATAAATCTTATCTACAGAAATAATACCAATTTTATCATTCTTGTATTTCAAGTCAACACTATTACCCGGAATCAACGATATATTTTCAGCACGAAAAGTTGCCCAGTCCCCTTCTTTAACATTCTGGCCAGAGATATCAATAGACCACTCGCGCCCGCTGCTCTTAATGCTTTTAGGCTCAATCTTTAGCTGGCTGGCTATATCCTTAGCAGCAAAGGCCGAAGAACCAAAGCTAAATACCGAGAATAACGCAGCAAGAATGAAAATTGTTATTTTACTTCGAAAATTCATTTTTCTCCCTTTTTTAACTCTTTTTTATAATATAACACTTATGTTTAAAACCATTATACTACTTTATTGTTTAAAAGTAAATCGTATAATAAGCTCAGTATTTTAGCCGAGCTTATTTTTAATGATAAATCCAAGCAATGATAGAACCATGAAACCAACAATTATGATTCCATAACCTGAAGGTTGAAGACCAGTATTTGGAGCTTCTAGGGATTTAGCAGATGATATGTCTTTATTATCCTTGTGGTCTTCTTTAGTATCATTTTTATCATTTGTGCTATTTTTATCTTTTTTATCACCTGTTGTTTCTGATGAAGGTTTTTTCTTTAGTTCCTCTTTAATTTTGGCAATATCTGCATCAGTTATTACACCCTGAATAGTCCCCTGAGCAACACAATCTTTTTGATAAACTATAGAACCATCACTCGCAACAATCTGAACATGATATTTAATGTTATTAATTGTTCCTTTCTTAAAATCGATATCACCACTATCAATTCGATTAGGGTTCAATACGACTGGCGGGTATAAACCACTGCTTCGTTTTGGATTATTCTGTTCTAGAAAATGAATTTCAAAATTTTTGTCATCAATACCGAGATATTTTATTTTTGCATTATTTGGAGCGTTGATCATAATAATACCATCAGCACTAACCCGGTTTTCAGTTGTTCTAATAAAATTAGTTCCATTAGTTTCAGTCTTTTCATATGGAGACAAAAAGTTCAAAGAGCTATCTTCGGCCATTTTCATAATCACCTTATGTCCACGCCAGCTATTTAAAGTAGAATATCCATAGTTTAAATTGCCTCTAAGTATTTTACTATTGAAAGTTACATTTCCACAACCAACTTCATCCTTATATTGAATATTCTGAATTGGCCAAGGGTTAATTTTAATGTTTGGTTGTCTTAAAACTTCTTCATCATTGACAGATAGAAAACCATCAAAAGTATAAGGGCGAGAAATAATAGGATAAATTATCCTTGCATTATTATTCTTAATGCTGATATTCATTTCAGTAAGATTGCCCTGATTTACTTCATTAGTAAATTTAACCTTATATAAAACCCAAGGTATAGCTTCATCAATCGTATATTTATCAAATTTTGCAAGCTCAGCAGGGTCTTCAGTATATTTCCAATATTCAACCCTAGATTTATTTAGATTTTCAGCGCTCATAACAGCAACAACCTTGCCGTCTCTTTCTATATTATAATTATTATGAAGATCTAAGAGTCCTTTTTGATAAACATAAAAATAATCGCCAGCTTTTACGGTTTCTGTAAACTTAAAGTTTAAACTAAGATCTGTATATTTACCACCATCCCAATCTGCTTTCAATACACTAGTTTTAACACCTTTAATATGTTTGGGTGGATCTACTGCAAAAGCTATTCCGAAGTTAACTGCAGAAAACAACGCAGCAAGAATGAAAATTGTTATTTTACTTCGAAAATTCATTTTTTCTCCCTTTTTAATTATATAAACACTTATGCTTAAAATTATTATACCACTTTCTTTTTTAAAAGTAAATAACAAAAATAGACTTTCGAAAGCCTATTTTAAAATCTTGGAACTATCTCTTCAATTTTGTTCAAAAAAATATCACAACCTTTAATTTTTGAGACAACTTTTGGCTCGCTTGAAACCATTAGCCTCAAAAATTTAATATCATTTGCATCAAATTTACCGCTAAAACTTTCCACAAAAACCTTATCATAAAAATCAAAGTCATATTTTAAATTTGCCTGCAATTTCTTGCCATTTTTATCTGTTTCAAGATTAATTTCATCGCCAGAAAATTCTGCAATTTTAAGAATAAACCATTTTCGAACCAAATCTAAGCTGATTTCAAAATCGTTCAAACTGCGAAAGACTTTTAACAAAATTTCGAAAAATTCAGCCGATTCAATATGTTCGCAAAGATTCGAAACCTTTTTAATTGTTTGGTAGGCAAAATCAGTTCTTTCAAAATCTTTCAAAATTTCACCAAAAAACTCGCACATTCGCGCTGAAGAAAGCGTTTTCATTTCGCTTTTTCCTTCAATTAAAACCACTTCATTCAGCGAAAAAAACTCAATTCCACCAGCTAATTTAGATTTTGGCTTTCGAACGCCACGTGCAATTGCCGCCTGCTTGCCACTTGGAGTCAATAAATTTATAATTCGGTCAGCCTCGCCAAAATCAGTTCGCCGCAAAACTATAGCCAGAGTTTTTTTGCGTGAATTATTCACCTAAAATCTCCTTAATTTTTGTGCGAATTTCTTTTGGTGAAACCTGCGATTTATCAAAAATATGGCGAACATTGAATAATTTTAAACTTTCGAAATCTATTTCATTTGCTAAATCTGAGCAAATCACCACTGGAATTTTTGCCGTATCAGCATAGCTCTGCAATTCATTTAAAAGAGCAAAAGCCGAATGCCCTTCAAGCAAAATATCAAGAAAAATTAAGTCTGGCAAACTTCTATCAATCTCTAATATTGCTTTTTGTGCAGAATTAATTTTTGAAATTAAAAAATTTGAACGCAAAATTATTTCAAAATTATCTGCCAAGATTGTATTATCTTCAATAATTAAAATTTTTTTCACAATAAACTCAACTGACCAGAACGGTTTAAATCAACATAAAAAGTGCTTCCATCACGGTGGCGGATCACACCGATTTTTGCCCCCATTGCCGCTGCAAAACTTTGAGCAATAAAAATACCCAAGCCAGAACTCTGCGGCCGAGAATTCGCTTGAACCGGCTGATGATTCTGTTTTTTAACTGAACGCCAAATTGAAAGTGGTAATTCTTCGCCATAATCTCGAACTGAAATTCGAACTTTTTCACCAATATTTGAAATTTTAATTTCAACTTCACTATTTTGATTTGAAGAATAAAGTGCATTATCTGAGAAGTTCATTAAAATTGAACGAAGCAATTCATAATTCGCCATAATTAACTCATTTTTTCGAACATTTTTAAACCTAATAACTCTACCGTGGAGTTTAAAAACATCGGTAATTTCTGCAACCACATCATTGCAGATTTTTTTTGAATTTATAGGCTCAAGCTCGAACATTGCATCTTCAAGCTTTGAAATTTTAGTTAAATCTTGAACGAGTCGCAAAGCCCTCTCGCTAGTGATATCAATTTGGCGTAGAATTCGGCTTTTTTCAGAATTAGAAAGCTCAATTTCATCATCATTCAAAGTTAAAGAAAGCTGGCGAATAATTGAAAGCGGGGTTTTCATCTCGTGAGCAGCAATAAGAAAACTACTTTCTTTTGCTACCAGATTTAAAAACTCCCGCTCATCCATATTTTTATTATAGCAAATTTTTGCTATTTTTAAAAGCTAATCCATTTTTAGAGTGCTTAAAACATTTTCGTTCAAGACGTTGTTGTAGGTATCAGCATCGGTTCGAATCATTAAAGTTTTACTATTCAATTTAAAATAATAAGCTGTTCCACGAATTCGATTATTCTTCTCTGGTCCAGGGAATAAACCTGCAATTTTTGTTGCTGGATATCCATTAACTGTCACAGCTTCAGAAGAAAGCTCACCTTTTTTGATAGCTTCGTTAAATTCTTTAAGAACTTCGTCTACACTCTTCTCATAAATAGCTACGCGTAAACCGAAACGCTGAGTATCTTTACCGTCTTTTGGAACTGGCGGCACTGTATCTGGATAGAAATAAGAGAAGAAGCCCTTTCGATCAGAACCGTTAGATTCGACATATTGATTCCAGAATGTTGGATAACTAAAAGTTACCTTTCCTAAATCTTCTGGAGCACGAAATTCTTTAACAGTTTTTCGGCGTTCTTCATTATATTTCTTTTCATCGTCTTCTTGCTGTTTTCGTTTTCCTTCAGCAACTTGTAGGTCAATTTTTCCTTCAACATCTGTTTTTACATTGTTATATTCAATATAAGCCCAAATTCCAAATGAACCTGCACCAGCAAAACCAATACTCAATAGAATAATTGCGATTGTTGAACCTTTAACTGCACCTTTTTTGAATCTATTCATATCTACCATTATACTTATGTTTTTAAATTTTTCAAGTGCTTTTCGAAAATTTATTTTATAAAAATAAAAAACCGCAAAAGCGGAATTTATCAAAAAATTGGTGGCTCCTCCCAGACTTGAACTGGGGACACAAGGCTCTTCAGGCCTCTGCTCTACCAACTGAGCTAAAGAGCCAACCTTCATCAATTATACAGTATAAGCTTTTTTATTGCAAGAGTTTTTTTAAAAAAATTTATTGTATACTCATACTTTTATTCTTTCGAATTTTCTAAAAATGCAAAGATAAATCCGTCAATTTCACCGTTTAATACCTTTTCAACATCTTTTTCTTCATATTTGGTTCGTGTATCTTTAACTATTTTATAAGGGTTCAAGACATAATTTCGAATTTGCGAGCCCCAATCAGCAGATTTTCCAGCTTGAAGCTCACTCAAATTCTGTGCGTGCTGTTCCATTTTCATTTGCACGAGCTTTCCACGCAAAATACTCATTGCGGTTTCTTTATTTTGCGTTTGCGAGCGTTCATTCTGGATTGCCACAACCGTACCAGTTGGAATGTGTGTAATTCGTACAGCCGAATCAGTTGTGTTTACACCTTGCCCACCCTTTCCGCCAGAGCGATAGACATCAATTCGAAGGTCTTTTTCAGCAATTTCAACATGTTCTGGCGTATCAATTTTTGGCAAAACTTCAACTAAAGCAAAAGAAGTTTCACGAGTTCCGCCACTGTTAAATGGCGAAATTCGCACTAAACGATGTACACCATTTTCACTTCGTATTTTACCATAAGCATAAAGGCCTTGAATTTCGAAAACGCTAGTTTTAATTCCAGCTTCTTCACCAACGCTTCGCTCAATTTGCTCGGTTTTTAGATTATTTTTTTCAGCCCAACGCAAATACATTCGCTCCAACATTTCAGCAAAATCTTGTGCATCAGTTCCGCCAACACCAGCAGTAATTCGAACGATTGCATCACCGCTATCAAATTCTCCATCAAATAAAAGCTGTTTTTTTAACTCTTCAAAATCATTTTCGAATTGCAAAATTTGAGCTTCAAATTCTTCAAGAAGCTCATCGTCACTAAGATTTATCAATTCTAAAATGTCTTCAACTTGCGTTTTTAAAACCAACCAAGGGTGGATTTCCTTGTTTAAATCAGCAAGTTTTTTAACTTTTTCTTGTGCAGTTTTAGGGTTTAGCCAAATTTCTGGATTCGAAATTTCAACCTCTAAATCTGAGATTTGATTTTTTTTGCTTTCAAGATTAAGCTTCAAGCTCGCTTTTTCAAGCTCATTTAAAATTTCGCCAACGCGAGCTTTCAGCTTATCCATAATTTATTTATTTGTTACCTTTTCAGCTTCTTCTTCAATGCTGTCGTCTACAAAAAGTTTTTCAACAAACAAAAGTACGAAATATACAACGAACGCAATTACTAAAAAGTTAATGACATCGTTCAAAAATGCACCATAAGAAAGAACCGCTTCTTTGCCTGCTGGTGTTTTTCCCATATTCCAAACAACGCCTTTCAAACCTTCGGCCGATCCAAGAATGAAACCAAGTGGTGGCATAATGATATTATTAATCAAAGATTTAACAAGATCACCAGAAGCCGTTCCAAGAATTAAACCGATCGCCATTCCGATCAATCCTTGATCTTTAATAAATTTTTTAAAACCTGCAAATTGTGCTTTTGGGTCTACTGCTTTTAGTTTTAAAGCAGATTTCTTTGTAGATTTAGCTTGTTTTTTAGTCATAATATAAATTTTATCATAAAAGGTTTACATTTTCAACAAATTGTTCACCGCGATCAACATAACTTTTAAACATATCAAAACTGGCATGAGCTGGACTTAAAATAACTACATCACCGCTTTTTGCGTTTTCGAAAGCAGTTTTTATAACTTCTTGCATATTTGTTTTTACACCTAAATTTATAAACCGCTCGAATCCGCTTGATATCAATTTCTGAGCTAGTTTTTCAGATTCTGATCCCATTAAAATTACCTTCCGAAGTTCTTGCTCTGGCATTTTTGCAATTTTTTCAATCAGCTCACTTAAATCAGCACCTTTATTACTTCCACCAAGAATTAGAATTTTTGGCTTTTCGAAAGAATTTAGTGCAGCAATCGCACTACCTGGTGTAGTTGCAATTGAATCATTATAAAATCGCACACCCTCAAACTCGCGAACAAATTTTAACCTATGCGGTAAACCCGTAAATTTCGAAAGCCCTTCTCGCCAAAAATCGAAGATTTCCTCAATTTCAAAACCTTTTTCACGCAAAAAATCAAAAGTTGCAATCATTGCAGCACAAGCATTTTTTTGATTATGTTCGCCTGGAATTTTCAAAATATCAGTTTCGAAGAGAACTTCATCTCCCCATAAAAAATAGTTTTCTTGAATATGAGCTAAATTGTAATTCTGAAAAGGCTGAAGTTCTGCCTTGAGCTGGCTCTTTAAGTTTTCAACATTTTTTAAAACTATTGGATTTTCAGCATTAAAAATAAAAAAATCATTCTCGGTTTGATTTTTAGCAATATTCATTTTTGCCGCCACATAATCTTTAAAACCATCATGGACATCGAGATGATCAACTTCAAGATTATTTAAAACTGCAATATGCGGCGATTTTTGAGCATCCCAAAGCTGAAAACTGCTGAGTTCATAAATCACGGCATCATCTTTTTGAATTTTCGAAAGATCATTAAGCGCTGGTAAGCCAATATTGCCAACAAGATGAACTCTTAAACCAGCTGCACGCAAAATTTCAGCAATAAAACTCGACACCGTTCCCTTACCTTTTGAACCAGTTACGCCAATAATTGGAGCTGGGCATTTTTCAAAAAATAAATTTGTGACAGATGTAATTTTAGTATTTTTTAGTAAACGGCTAGGGTTAACTGCGGGTGTTCGCACAATCAAATCTGCTTGAATTTTTGAAAAATCATGAAAATCACCAAAGAATTTAACGCCATTCGGTAGCTCAATTTTGCTTTTCGGGTTTTCGTCATAAATTTCAAAAGTATTATTTTGATCAATACTTTTAAAATAATCATAAGCACTTTTTGCCTCGAGCCCAAAACCAATTAATGCAATTTTCATATTTCTCCTTTTAGTTTAGATTATCTTTATTTTATTTTAGCATATTTTAAGCAAAAAAACACCCTTTCTATTTTTGAAAGAGCGTTTTTACATTTAGTTAGCACCAAATTTTCTGTTTGGTTTAGTTGGATCGCTCGCAGTTTGCCGAGGTTGAATATTTTGATTACTATTATTTATTGGCTGCGAGGCTTGGCTAACTTGCGCTGCAGGCGCACTATACGTAACAGAGCTAGAGCTGGAAGCCCTATCAGAAGAGCTAGCCTGAGCTTGTTGCGGAGCCGATGCTTGCCAACTCTGCCCAGCAGTTACTTCTACCTTTTGACTGGGAGAAGATTGAGTATTCGCAGAGCTATTATTGCTTGTCGTAGCAGCGGCCGGCGCTGTTTGTGGAGTATGGGATTGAGCCAACTTTTGCATCGCCATAAAGTTAGCTTGCTGATCTGGTGTTAGAGACATTGTTCCATTTGCATTAGCGGTAAGAGCTTGCTCGGCAATCTTGCCCATATTCTGCGCTTGCGAAATCTTACTTTGGTCACCACTATTAAATGCGCTTTGCATTGCCTTAAACGCTTTGTTGTCATTAACATTTGCGCTAGACATGTCAGACCAATCAGCCATTTGTTTAGCACTTGCACCTGAGTATGTTGAAATATCATTTTCGAAATCTTGAACAGATTTAATATTTCCTGAAGAAAAATCTTGCATAACTGCTTTTGCTGCGGCAGGATTAACTTTCTTGATATCACTACCTGCTTTTGATGCAATTTGAGCAGCAACAGATTTTCTTTGTTCAGCATCACCAATATTTAAAGCACTATTAGCAATACTGCTCATTGCAGCAGCTTGGCCCGCACCATTAAGACCCGATTTTGTTACCGCTTGTGAAAGAGCACTATACATCAAACCTTGTTGAACAGGATCGGAAACATTCGAAATTCTCGCAAGCTCGGAATCAACATTCGATACGCTGTTGCCAATTCCTGAAGCCATAGCAGTAACCATTCCGTCGGTTTGACCTTTTTCAAAACCGCCAATAGAAGCACCAAGTTGCCCCATTCTTCGATAGTCTGAAGCGGTAGGGTTCTTCTTTGCTTGAAGTTTTCGAAGCTCTTTGCGGTTTCTTCCGTATTGCTTTTCTTCATATTTAGCTGCACGAGCTTTTTCACCGATAGCAATTCCACTAATGCTTCTTTTTGCTTCTTTCTCTCTTAGAGCTTTAGCCCAGTTCGAATTCTGACCAACAGAATTAATTTTACCAGACATTCTATCAATAGCGCCACGCAAATTTCCGCCAGTCAAGCCATCAATAAACGAAAGTACAGTTTTAATAACTGCAATAATTGCAAATAGTGATAGTATAGGCAAAACGCCGTAAATAGTTTTAAGCAATTCATCATCAGATACGCTATATAATAGATTAGAAACAAACAAGGCTCCACCCACCATTAATGAACAAATCGGGTAAATCATTAGCATATTTTTCATAAGCTTAGTCCACTTCTTGAAAATTCCTTCTGTATTCGGCAATAACCCTGCAACAAAAGCTAAAGGAGAAGTTACTACAAGAATAATAACAGCCGCTTCTCTTACCATTAATATAAATACTGTCATCACAACAGCAAATGCCGCAGATACAAGGAAAAGAAGAATTGTGCTACCCGCAACAAGAGCAGCGGTAACTCCAGCTGCAATTAGTGCACCTATTTTTGCATGACCTGTTAGAATACCTTCAACAGGAGACTGCCCCGTTTGAGCATCACTTGAAAAATCCCATCTACCATTATCTGATAGCCATTTAAATAAGGTGCTGCCAACGATATTTGAGATATCAATAGCAATCACAACGATATACCAAGAAATATTAACTAAAATTGCATAAATAATAATTTTTGGTAGCATTTTCTTAATGCCGTAGTTAGAAATCCCTGCGCCAGTTACTTGCGAGAAAATTATTATTGCAATCATAATTACAAAAAATATATTCGCAATATCTCTAAATGTCATCCAGTGTTTAAATGCTTTTTGTCCTTTTTCAGAATTTGAGAAAAGTTGATCAGACTTAATATTTAAGAAATTCGTTTGCATAAAATTATATAGAGTGACAACAACACCGGTTGAAGCACGGATAATCGGGCAAACAATCCAACCGACCCATTCAATAGCGCAGGAATTTTTGTCTTTATTAGATTCCTTAGTTTGCTTGTCCATTTCCTCAATTGCAGCTTTGGCTTCATCGTTCTTTTTAGTCCAATCGCCATCATTTGTTGCGGGAGAATAATTACATTTTTTCTTGAGCTCATTAAGTTTCTTCTCGTCAACACCAGCCGCTTTAGCCTTTTTATATGCCTCTTCACATTTAATTCTATCGTTATTAGCTGTATTATTTCTTACATCCTGTTGAGTTTTATCTGTTGTAGGCTGCGAAGATCTACCAGTTGGGGTTGTAGGAATAACCTGATTGTCTTTTTTTCTTTTTTCCTCTATTTCCCTATTTCTCTTTTCTTCCTCCGCCTTTTTCTTAACTTCATCAGGCGTAACAAAATTACTGTTAGGATTAGTCAAATCTATAGCATTTGCAAAATTATTACTAAAAAAAGAAAAAAATACTAAAAAAATAACTACTAAAACTTTTTTATTTTTCAACCCAACCCAAATTCTTTTCATAATGCTTATATTTAATCACAAAAAAGCAAAAAAATCAATATAGTTATGCTTTTTACTACAAAAAAGTAGCTTACATTTTTTGCAAGCTACTTTTCGAAAATCTGCTTTATAGAAAGGTGCGGTTTTACCAACCGCCACCACCGCCGCCGCCAGCGCCGCCGCCAGAGAATCCACCACCTCCACCAGAACTGCTCGAACTTGGCGCAGAATAACTGTTCATTGCACTATTAAAACTATTCAAGCTATTCGAAAACACCATAGCATTAAATACTGTTGAGCCAACATACCAATCTGGTAGATAATTTTCATCTTGAAATTGTAATTCAAGCACCTTTGCCCAAGACTTCTCTAGCCCGAACAATGCTGCCCAAGGTAAAAGTTTTTCATAAAGTTTTACGCGAGAACCACCAAATTCAGTTTGGAATCTTTCAGAATTCTGTAAACTTTGCGAAAATTTTAACCGTTCGCTTTCTGCTACTGAAATATAAAGTTTCAAACCTTCAAGATAATTCTTTGCTTCAAAACCTTTTCGAGATGGAATTTTTATATTTGAAATAGTAAATATTAAAATTGAAAGTGCGACGGCTGCAATGAAAGAAAATATAGCTACCGTAAACCAAGGTGAAATAGTTGAAATAAAATTAACTATTATTCCGCTCGCAAAAAACAATACCACAGACAAAACGATCACTCCACCAGCAAAAAACTGAGAATTGCTGAACACTGCTGGCTTTTCTTGAACATAGTAAGAAGTTCCGCTAAATGCGGAGTTTAAAACTTTCGAAGAAATATCAGAGGCTTGCATACTACTCATTTGTTTAGATAAATCAATCTCAGTTTTACTTCTAAAAAATGAATTTAATAACGAAAGCATATCTCGATTCAAATTATCTCGATTTAATAGCTGAATTGTATAGCTCTTTTTCTCGCCACCCAAAAAGCCCTTCGAAGTTTTTTCAACAATCTGAATATTGCCATTCACCGCAAAAAATAGCATTGCAGCAGTAAGTTTTTTATTTGATTTTACTAAATTCCCCGCATCCAAAATATCTAATTCTTCAATTTTTGGCGGCAAATATTGCGGGACAACCGCTTTCGAAACCTTGTTTTCTCTCTTAACTGAATTATATTTTAAAATAACCCGAACGGCAAAGAATAGTGCAATTACCGCCAAAATTAACGCCAAAATTCCAAAAATTATTGTATTTACATCAATACCGCTCGCTTCTGGTTGAGCAAATTTACTATTAAAGTCAATTTCAAATGTTAGATTCTCGCCAGCTTGAACATCTTTTTGTGAGAACTTAAAAACTCCCTCTTCCGACTTACGCTCAAAAGTATTGCACTCTTCAGTTGAGCCTTGCATTCCAGCAAAACATCTCACCGTACCATTAAATTCTTTCAAAACTGATGAATCTAAATTAACTGTTGCAATAACTTCATTAAAAGGTCGTTTCCAATGAGTTCCATTGGTGTTCATAATCATTTTTTGTACACTACCATCTGTTAACAGTAGATTTTTAAACCGATATTTTAGCTGATATTTATGTCTTCCATAAACGAAACTTCCGCTTTCGCCAATTCGAAATACGATATTTCCGTCACTTTCATAAGTTGAATATGAAACTTTTTTGCCATCCATCTCAATTTCAGCTTTACCATCAAAAATAGCTTCACCATTAAAAAACCGTGGAATTGCACGCTCGATTCCGTGATTTATGCCATCACGGATAAAATATGTCGAAATATTTTCAGTAATTTCAAGATTCGTATTTCCTTTTTGGTCGGCGCTAAAATTATATTTCGCGTCAAATTTAGAAAAAACGATATTCTCATTTTTTAGTCGTAGTACGATTTCTTCATCTTCACGATTTCGTCGCCTTCTAGCGAAAGCTTGGTTCGAAAATTCGCCAAAAGCAAAGCTAAAAACCAAAACCGCCATTAAAAATAGTGACGTAATTTTGGTAATTTTTCGAATAAAATTATTTTGTAATTTCATTGTCGGTTGTTCCTGCATTTTTAAAATTAATTAAATTCTCAGTTGACATTTTTACCATATTTTGCACGGCAACATCCGTATTAAACGCAACGTGTGGAGTAATAATAACATTCGGAAAGTTCGCTAAATCGCGATAAACAGCATCCCTAATAATTTTTCCGCTCAAATCTTTTCGAATTAGATTCTTTTCGTGTTCAAAAACATCAAGGCCGGCTGCTGCAACTTTTCCGCTCACCAAAGCATCTCGCAAATCTTCAGAGTTAATGTGTCCACCACGAGCAGTATTAATAATAACTACTCCATCTTTCATTTTTGAAATACTTTCTGCATTAATAATATGATGATTTTCTGGCGTTAAAGGAATATGAAGTGAAATCAAATCGCTTTCTGCAAAAACTTCATCTAAGCTTTTATATTCCAAAATCTCACGAGCATAATCATTTTCGAAAGTATCATAAGCAATTATTTTTGCACCAAAAGCTTTAAAAGCCTTCGCGGTTGTTAAGCCAATATGACCCACGCCGATAATTCCAATGGTCATTGTATTAAGTTCGCGACCCATCAAATTATCTACTGAAAAGTTCTGATTTTTGGCGCGCGAAAGACAAAGTGGGATTTTTCGAATTGTTGCTAGTGCCAATGAGACAGCAAATTCAGCAATTGCGCTTGGCGAATATTGCGGTACATTCGAAATTTTAATACCGAAACTTTTAGCTTTTTCAATATCAATTCCATCAAACCCGGCCGTTCGAACAGTAAAGTAAGAAATCCCCATTTTCGAAAGAGTTTCCCAAACATCATTGAGTTCTTCACTCGAAGTATAAGATGAAACCGCGTCAAAACCCTCAGCCAGTTTTACGGTTTCAGTATTTAAGTCTTTTGGAGTTGTAGCATATTCAATGCCAAACTGCTCCGCGAATTTTTCGAAATATTGGAGCTCATCTTTTCGTACACTATAAGCAATAATTTTCATACATCAATTATAATGCTTATACTTGTTTTTTTCAAGAGCTGAGATTATTTTACGAATTTTTCAAAAAGTTCTTCTCTCGAAAGTAATTCAACCTCACCATTTGCACGCGTTACAACTTCAAATTTTCCGCTTTCAAGCAAACGATCAGAAATTGTCAACCGATACGGAATACCCATTAATTCGGCGTCGGCAAATTTTTGGCCTGGGCGAAGATTGCGGTCATCAAACAGAACCTCAATTCCCTTTTTCGAAAATTCATCATAAATTTCTTCTGCTAATTCTTGTGATTTTTCACCAATTTGCACAAGATAAATTTTTGCTGGAGCGATATTTTCTGGCCAAATTAAACCTTTTTCATCACTAAATTTTTCAGCAATAACACCCATCACGCGAGTGATTCCAATTCCATAAGAGCCCATCCAGGCAGATTTTCGTTCACCATTTTTATCGGTAAAATAAAACCCCATTTCATCGGTCTTTTGTGTTCCAAAATTAAAAATATTTCCAACTTCCGCCGTTTTAACCTTTTCCAAGCCTTCTTTCGAATCAATCTCACCCTCTTCAATCGCTTGGTCTAAAATTTCTTCATTAAATGCCAAAGTTTTTTCACCATCGCGTTTCAAATAAACGTAGTCTTCACCGGCATCACAAATTGTTTGAAATTCATGACTGAATTTCGTAAATGCTCCACCGCTTGCGAATGTCACAAAAGTATCTTCGCCCAAACCAAGCCGTTCAAAAATTCTTTCATAAGCTTTTGAAACTTTCGAATAATACGCTTCCAAGTCTTCTTTAGTTTCATGAATTGAGTATAGATCTTTCATTAAAAATTCTCGACCACGCATAATTCCACTTTTCGCACGGAGCTCGTTTCGCATTTTATTTTGAAATTGAAAAACCGAAACTGGTAAATCTTTATAAGATTGAACATGGTTTTTAAGCATTTCGACAATTGGTTCTTCATGGCTCCAGCCTAGTCCAACCTCTGTTTTATCTTTGAGCGCGGTCTTAAACCAAACATCCACAACATCGTCATTCCAGCGAGTTGTGCGCTCCCAAATTTCACGGCGCTGAAGCGTTGTCATTAAAATCTCATTTGCATCAATTTTTTCAAGCTCTTCACGCACGATTTTTTTAATGTTTTCTAGCACCTTAAAACCAAGTGGTAAGTAGTCGTAAGCACCCGCCATTTCTTTATGAACAAATCCGGCTTTAATTAAAAGTTGCGCATTCTTAGCTTCTTCGCCAGATGGAACCGTTTTACTTGTTTTTGTATATAATTTTGATAATCGCATAAAATCTCCTTTTCGAAAAATAAAACTCGGCTGAATTGGCCAACCGAGCTTTAAAAATTAGTTAATTTCTGTAATTTCGTATTTGATTACACCTTTTGGTGTCGTAATATCTACTTCTTCGCCGAGCTTTTTGCCCATAATCTGTTGACCGATTGGTGATTCATTCGAAATCTTACCCTCAAGGGGGTTTGCCTCAACCGCACCAACCATTGTATATTTTACCTCTTTACCGTTTTCTAGGTTTTTTAAGCTAACTTGATTGCCAAGAGAAACAACACCCTTTTCACCACTGCCAATAATCACAGCATTTTGCAAAATGTTTTCAATTTCCATAATTCGAGATTCTGCTAAAGCTTGTTTTTTGCGAGCGGCATCATATTCTGAATTTTCACGCAAATCACCAAAATCGCGTGCAGTAGCAACTTCTTCTGAAATTTCTTTACGTTGCGAAATCAAAAGCTCTAGTTCAGCTTCGAGTTCTTTTTTTCCTACTTTTGTAATATTAAATTCTTGTTTCATAAAATAAAAATCCTCTAAATAAGTCTTATAATTATATCAAATTTTTCAATTCAAGTCAACGCTAAGCTTGAAAGAATTGAATAGTTTGCAAAACATAAAGCAGAAAGAAAGCAATCCCATTTTTAATCATATGAATCACAATCCCCGACCAAATTGTTTGCGTCCATTTTTCGCGAATAAAGCACATCACAACGCTCATCACAAATACAGTTACGCCAACATTCATTTGAAAATGAACAAATCCAAAAAGTAAACTCGTTATAAAAATCGCTAGCGGAACATTCACTTCTCTAAGTTGGCCATAAATTATTCCGCGAAAAATCAATTCTTCAAAAAACGGTGCAATAATAACAATTGAAATAAAAGCTAGCAAAAATTGCCAAGAATGAATCATTCCGCTGCGCTGAAAAGCTAAATCTTGAACCTGCAATTTATCAAAATTAAGAATATTCGGCAAAAAATCTAGCAAAACGCCAGAAACAATCATCGAGGCTATAAATCCTAAAATTGCCAAACCTAAATCTTGCCAAGTAATCACACCCTTTAAAGCGACATCATCTTTCGAAATCTTCTGCTTAAAAAGTTTGGTCGGGATAAAATATACCATCGCAAGCATTAATCCAAGAAATAACGCTGAATAAATTGTAGTAGTAATCGTGTTCGAAGCCGCATTTCGATAGCCCACATCGTTATTCCAAAAAATTAAAGTGAGAGAAAGCCGAATTATTACAGCTGCAAAATAACTCGCCGCAAAATATGATAAAATCGGCAGAATTATCCAAAAAATAATTTTTAAAGGTTTTTTCGAAAGCATTTCTTCATTCTTTTTTTGAAGTTTTAAAAATATATTTTTAAATTTATTCTTCATTTTTAACCTCTAAAAATCTTTGTAAAATCTAGAAAAATAATTAAAAGTGAAAGCCCCATCAAAAATATAAAACTCCAGCCGTTGATATTTTCTTCGGTCTCTTTTGAAAGTGGCTTTCTGAGCAAAATTCGAAAAATGAAAGTTATTAACCAACGACCGCCATCAAGCGCAGGAATTGGTAGAACATTCATGCACGCTAAACTAATTGAAATAATTGCAGTCAGCATTAAGATCATATCAAGCCCCATTGAGATGATATTTGGGAAGATTCCACCAATCACTAAAATTGGACCAGAAACACTTTCGCCTGCTTTCGAAAGTTGAGAATTTGCTTTCTGCTGTGATTGCTGATTCGGAATTAGCTTTTCGAAAACCCCGCCAAAAAAGTTCATAAAAAGTTCGCCAACACCTTTAAAAGTTTCACCCGTAAATTGAATTGTTGTACCAAGCCCAACAATCGGTGCGCTCCAAGTTGCATGAATTTTTTGCATTCCGTCAGACAAAACCGCACCCAAAAAGCCATTATTGCCTTTTTCGTTGAGTTTTACACTTTTCGAAATTTCTTTACCGTTTCGACTAATCTTTAAAGAAACTGCTTTGCCGGCGTTATTTTTTAAATCTTGGCGAATCTTAGTGGAGTTTTCAACCTTTTGACCGTTAAACTCTAAAAGTGTGTCATTTTTATTCAACCCGGCTTTTTCTGCTGGAGATTCTTTTGAAATTGCAGAAACTTGCACACCACCGCCAGATATTTTTGCATCAGAAGAAAGATAAAATTGATTCGAAATTAACTTTGGCATTCCAAAAATTGACAGGATCGTAAAAATAACAAAAGCAACTAGCCAATTCATTGCAACACCGGCAAATAAAATTTGAGTTTTTGCCCAAAAACTTGCCGCACCATAATCACCTTTTTTTGAATCTGAATCGTGCTCACCTTTCAACCGAACAAAACCGCCCAGTGGAATTGCACCGATTGAAATTTTTGTGCTTTTTGGTAGAATTTTGTTAGTTTTTGCTCTAAAACTTTTAATTCTTGGCGGAAAACCGATTGCGTATTCTTTAAGTTTTACACCATTTTTCTTAGCCGCAAGCGCATGGCCAAGCTCATGCATTGCAACCAAAAAAGTTAGCGAAATTAGACCAATAATTATCCCAAAAACTAAATTCAAAATCTCCATCCTACCCTTTCGAAATTCTTTAAATTACCTTTTGCCGGCACAACTTTGTGTGCTAGCAAAAAAACAATTTAAATTGTGAGAATTTCTTTCTCTTTTTCTTTAAAAATTGTATCAATTTGTGTGCTAAAATCTTTAATTTCAGCGTCAATTTCTTTTTCAACTCGCTTTAAATCGTCTTCAGTTAAAGATTTTTCATCTTTAAGCTTCTTGGCGTGCTTTAAAGCATCTTGGCGAATATTTCGAAGTGTAATTTTTGCGCCTTCAACTTTTTCTGAAGTTTGTTTTACAATTTGCTTACGGCGCTCCTCTGTTAGTGGCGGAACTGGCACGCGAACAACGCGACCGTCATCACTCGGGTTGAATCCAAGGCTTTGATCGTTGCGAATTGCAGCCGAAATTGCTGAAATATTATTCGCATCAAATGGTGTAATTAGAATCATCCCTGCTTCCGGTGCGGTCATATTCGAAACTTGGTTCAATGGCATTTTTGTACCATAAACTTCAACCATAACACCATCAAGCATTGAAGGATGCGCTCGACCCGTTCGAACCTTCTTCATTTCACCCTTAAAATGCTCAACAGCTTCAGTCATTTTTAATTTAAATTCATCTGTATCAAACATAACTCTATTATATCATACATCGCCATTATTATTCAAATTGACTTTTAAGAGTTTTTATGCTATAATACTAGTTATAGCTTTTTAGAAAGCTAAAAAAATAAAAAGGAGGTGCCAGAATGGCACTAGTATCAATCAAACTTACCAAATCAGCACTAGATCATACTGATCTAGACATTAAAGAAGCTATTCTTCAATATAACCCCTCTCAAGAGAAAACAACTAGAAAGATTATTCAAAAATTTCTTAAGAAGCGAGTAGAAGATAAACTCATCGTTTTTGCAGACCAAGCAAAGGATAAGCTTGGTAATCTAGTTATTTTACAACAAGAGTGTGATAAAGCAAATATCCAGCTAACTATATCACTTTATTGCAAAGATGAAAACACCTTCAGCGAGTACTTTGGGGAATGGTATTTTCGCGAAGTAGACATAAGCTTAGATAAAGAGCTCGCTAACATGCCGATTTGGTAGATAGCACATTCCTTACTCCCCGCAACAAACTGCGGGGCTTTTCTTGACTAAAAATATTAAGATATTAAAACTTCTCGCTCTTCGAAAATAAAAAATACTGAAATTCTTTCAAATCTTCAATCTCGCTACGGCGAGATTTTATTCTTCTTGTGCAAAATTTTTACTCAAAATTTGAATTTCATTCTTAAGCGAATCAAGTTCTTCCTCGAGTTTTGCGGCTTTCGAAATCGCTTCTTTATATTTTTCAAAAACCTCTTCAAGAGGAATTTCGCCACTTTCAATTTTTATTAGAATCTCATCGATTTCAGCCATTTTTTTACTAATTTCGTTCGACATTTTTTACCTCCGCCGTTATTTTTTTATCAATTGTTTGAATCATAATTTCTTCACCAGCCGCCAATTTTCCACTTACTAAAGCATAACCTTTCGAAAGTATGTTTTGCGGATTGTAACTTTCTAAAATTCGCTTTTTAGCTTGAATTTCTCTTTGCTGTTCAAAAATATTATTCAAAATTAAATCTTTCATTTTGTAAATCTTTTGATGGTTTTCAATTTTTAATCCATCGATCTTCGAAAGAATAAAATCGTTTGTGTGCAAAATTTTTGAACATAAAAATCTCATTTCGTCAAATTTATTCGGTGTCAAAAATTGCGCAACATTACTTGGTGTTGAAGCCGCAAAATCTGCCGCTAAATCACATAAGCTTTCATCAATTTCGTGGCCAATTCCTGTAATAATTGGTACGCGAGAATCAACAATCGCACGAACTAATTTTTCGTCATTAAAAACCGCTAAATCATCAACACTTCCGCCACCACGAATAATAGTAATCACATCTGGCAATTCACTTTGCGAATTGAAAAAATCAATTGCTCGAATAATCTGGTCGCTCGCAGAAATTCCCTGCACCTGCGTATGCGCAACAGTAATTTCTAGCCCACCCCAACGCTCATTAATAATCTTAATAAAGTCAGCATAACCCGCTGCCTGAATGCTCGAAATCACCGCAATTTTTTGAGGATTTCGCGGAATTTCACGTTTGCGGCTTTCATCAAATAAGCCCTCTTTTGTTAACTTTTCCTTTAAAATTTCGAAAGATTTTTTGAGGCTCCCTTCACCTTTTGGTATGATTTTTTCAATTGTTAGGCTGAATTTTCCCCAATTTGTGAGTTTTGGCTTTGCTTGCACAACAACTTTCATTCCATCTTCGAGTGGAAATCGCATTTGCCAAACCGTCATAAAGCAACCAAGAACCGAGTCTTCATCTTTCAAATCAAAAAAAACAAACTTGTTGTGGTTCACCTTAAAGCTTGAAATTTCACCTTCAATCAGAACACTCGGAAAACTCTTTTCGAAAATATCATTGCTAGTTGCAATAAAATCTGAGACGCTATAAATTACCTCGTGCGGTTGAGGTTTTTTTATTTCAAAATTTAACAACTCTTCAAATTCATCAAAATCCATATAAAACTATTATAGCACATTTTAAGCATAAAAAAATAACCGCCTTGAAGCGATTATTTTTCGAATATTTTAGAAAATTCCTGATTTAACTCTTGAATTTGTGATTTTTCACCGCCAGAAACTGCACCCAAAATCCAAGTATTTGCGTCTATAAATTCTTTCGCAACTTTAAAAATTTGCTCGCGAGAAATCTGCTTAATAAATTTTGGCTGAGACTTATAATCTCGAAGATGTCCATCCCAAAAATATCGAGAAGCATAAAATCCTGCTGTTGAAGCTACCGTTTGACCGCCCATTTGAAACGAGCCAAGAGAATAGCTCTTCATAGCGTCTAGTTCTTCTTCGGTAATTTCTTCATTTAGAACCTTTTTGAGCTCTGAAACAATTAATTCAAAAAGCTCTTTAGCGGTTCCATAATTAGTTTGCCCTTCGAAATCCCAAGAAGAATCTTTTGGGCCACGTGAAGCACCAGAATAAATACCATAAGTTAAACCGCGTTTGCGAGCTTGACCAAGGATTCGAGCGTGCATTGTGCCAGTTAAAATATGGTTCAAAGCGTGCATTGCATCCATTTCAGATGTTGTAAGTTTTCGTGGAAGCAAAAGCGAAATACCAAAACTTATATTTTTCAAATCTGGGCGATAAATAAAAATTGGCTCTTTTGGTTTTTTCATTTCATCAGTAATGATTTCGAAACGCTCACCTCTTTCAAGCGGTAAATTTTCAAAGCCTTCAAGAATTTTATTTTTGCGAGTTGGTGTGATTTTTCCGGCAATCACAAAACGCAGATTATCGGTTGTGTGCGTACGTTTATGATGCTCGCAAATATCTTCAAGAGTGATATTGTCAATCGTTTTAAGTCGCTCTTCATAAGTTAGAACTTTTTCACCAAATTCCTGCTGAATTTTTGGCCAAAGAAGACGCGCATTATTGTTCAAATAGCCTGTAAGTTCATTTCGAACGTTCCCCTTTTCAGCTTTAAACTCAAATTCATTAAATTTAGGCTGACTAATCGATAGGAGTTGAAGTTCAAAAATCCTATCCCACTCAAAATCAGCACAATCCGCCACATAGTTCATACTCATATCTGAGGTTGAAGCGTTGTGGTAAGCACCATTTTTAGTGAATTCAGCTTCAAATTCATGTTCACTGGCAAATTTTGCATTCGCACCAAAAGCCATATGTTCCATGATATGAGCAGTTTCATAAATTTTTGGACTTTTCGTATAACGCGAACCGGCCCTAAACTGAAATTGAAAACTCATCACCGTTGCATCTGGAACATTTACAAGAAGGCCACGTACGCCATTTTTTAGGCGTACTTCTTCAACGGTGTGCCGCATTTATTTACGACCCTTCTTCTTGTTTTGACGTTGAGCTTTTTTAGCTTTCCGTGCGTTATTTTTCTTGGCATTTTCACTATTTTTTGAAGACACTTTTTTAGCTTTCGAAAAGTCTTCATCTCGGTTTTTTTCACCAGATTGAATTTCATTAACACCTTTCTCAACCGAATTTTCAGCAAGGCGAGTGAGCTCGGTATCATGATCTTCTTCTTGACGAACAGCAGCATCATTAGGTGTAATTCTAGTCAAAATTCGAATAGTCTCATCACGCAAAGTATTTTGCAAACCATCAAACAATTTTTGTGATTCGGCGCGATATTCAACTAATGGATCACGCTGACCAACACTTCGCCAATGAATTCCCTCACGCAAGAAATTCATATTTTCAAGATGATTCATCCAAAGCGTATCAAGAATTTGCATATAAACTTCACGTTCAACTTTTTGGAACGCTTCTTTACCAATTTCGTATTCTTTATCTTGGTAAAGTTCTTCGGCAATATGTTTTGCTAATTTGATACGTTTTTTATCGTTCGAAATTCGACCAAGTGCTTCAACTTTTTCTTCTTCGATTGGGAAGATTTCAGTAAAATTCGAAACAAATTTTTCATTATTTTTTGAAGGAAGTTCAGCGAGTTCTTCTGCTTTAGAAATAAACAAAGCCTTAATCTCATCTGTAATATCTTCGCCTTCAAGAATTTTTCGGCGCATTGTATAGACAACTTTTCGGTGACGGTTAATTACGTTGTCATATTGAACAACATTTTTACGCGTATCGAAATTGAAGCCTTCAACACGTTTTTGAGCGTTTTCAAGAGTTTTCGAAACAGATTTATGCTGAATTGGCATATCTTCTGGCACACCAAGTCTATCCATCAACATTGCAATTCGTTCACCTTGGAAAATTCGCATCAAATCATCTTCAGTTGAAACATAAAATTGCGTTTCACCAGGGTCGCCCTGACGACCACCACGACCACGGAACTGATTATCGATTCGGCGAGATTCATGGCGCTCTGAACCAATCACAACTAGTCCACCCAATTCTTTCACACCTTTACCAAGCTTAATATCGGTTCCACGACCAGCAATATTCGTTGCGAGCGTAATTGCACCTTTTTCGCCAGCCTTAGCAACAATTGAAGCCTCATGCTCATTATTTTTAGCGTTCAAAAGGTTATATTTAATTCCTTCTTGATCAAGATATTTCGCAATTTGCTCGTTCTTTTCAATTGAACCTGAGCCAACCAAAACTGGGCGACCCTGTGCATGATATTCTTTAATTGCTTCTGCAACGGCTTTAAGTTTTGCCTTTTCGGTTTTAAAGATTAAGTCTTCTTTATCATCACGAATAACTGGTTTATTCGAAGGAATTTGCACAACTTCTAAAGAATAAATTTGCTGAAATTCTTCGGCTTCAGTGAAAGCAGTTCCAGTCATACCAGAAAGCTTATTATAAAGGCGGAAGAAATTCTGGAACGAAATTGTCGCAAGTGTCATTGATTCTTGAAGAACTGGAACTTTTTCTTTCGCCTCAATTGCTTGGTGTAAACCTTCGTTATAGCGACGCCCATTCATTAAACGACCAGTGTGCTCATCGACAATAATCACCTCACCATCATTTGTCACAACATAATCTTTATCACGCTTGAAAAGAGTTTCAGCACGCAAAGCTTGCTCAACATGATAAACTGCACGCGAATGTTCTGGTGTGTAAAGATTCTTCATATTGAGAAGTTTTTCGATTTTGTCAATTCCAGATTCAGTCAAAGCTACACTTCGGCGTTTTTCATCAACTTCATAGTCTTCTTTCGAAAGTTGCGAAATAACTTGCGCGAATTGAATATAGCTTTCTGGGTTTTCAGCCGCAGGAGCAGAGATAATTAACGGAGTTCGGGCTTCATCAATTAAGATAGAATCAACCTCATCGACAATTGCAAAGTTAAGCTCACGCTGGCGCAAAAGTTCAACTTCATTCACCATGTTGTCACGCAAATAATCAAAGCCAAATTCATTATTTGTTCCGTATGTGATATCCGCAGCATAAGCCTCTTTTCGAGTTGCTGGGCGAAGCTTTCGCATATTTTCGTCTTCGTGTTCTTCGTTGTCATATTCTGGATCAAAAATAAAACTTGCTTCATTGATAATTACACCAACCGAAAGGCCAAGAAAATCATATAGATTTCCCATCCAAGATGCATCGCGCTGAGCAAGATAATCGTTCACGGTTACAACATGAACGCCTTTTCCCTCCATCGCGTTCAAAGAAACCGGCAAAGTTGCCACCAAAGTTTTACCTTCACCAGTTTTCATTTCTGCAACTTTTCCTTCATGCAAAACCATTCCACCAATCAACTGAACATCAAAGTGTCGCATTCCAAGCACACGAGTTGAAGCTTCACGCACAAGCGCAAAAACATCTGGCAAAATATCATCTAAATCTTTTTTCGAAAGGCTTTTTTTGAGCTTTTTAAAAGCTTTTTTGAGCTTTTCATCACTCATTTTTTTGTATTTTTCGCTTAGATTATTAATTTCATCAACTTTTCGTTGCAATCGGCGCAAAACTTTCTTTTGCGGGTCACCAAAAACAGTAGTCAAAAGTTTATCAACTTTGTTTTCTTCCACCATTACATTTTTTTTCTTCGCAGTTTTTTTAGACATTTCCCTCTCCATTAAAAACAGTATAAAATCTATCTTATATTTTACCATAATTTAAATATTAAAAAAAGCCCTTTAAGGGACTTTTTATTTAAAAACCACATCGGTCACACCCGTGAATATCTTAATCAACTCTTTTCGTAAGCTTTCAGATTTCTCAGTAAAAGTTTCAAGATCATTGAGTAATTTTTCGTATTCCGAAACCTTCAAACTCAATTTTCGAATTCCAGAAAGGATTAGCTGAGTTTTTTTCACTTGACTGTTCTGAAATTCCTGAAAGCGGAAATAAAATTTCTTCGTCGATAAAATCGACCAGTTCAAAAGGTTCGATCCAGTTTTCTTCGTCTCGATCGTCGGAAATATAAAGCTGTTTCGAAAGCTCATCAAATTCGATAACTTTCAATTTGACTATTGGCAGTTCGCCTTTAACGGTTATAATTTCATAAACTACAACCGTGTTGATACCGTCAGAACTCTTAAAAACAGAGGCAAATCTCCGACCATATTTGGCAAAAATCTCCTTAATAGTTATCATTTCACCATTCATAGCTATAACTCCCATCTTTATTGATATGTGCGCAAAAATACGGAACAATTTCCTGAACTTGATATCCGAGATAAGTCAAATCTTCACCTACAACTTCTTTGGTTTCGCCGCTTAAAAATTCATTCACAACAACTTCTGCAATATCTTGAATTTCGAAAAGCTGATCCGTCCATTCTCGAGAATCATACCAAACAAAATGTCGATAGTTTTGAAGACATTTTTTAATACTTAGCGTTTTAAGCATTTCCCGCCCAAAAATTTCAACCTTATGAGGCCGATATTCCGGACCTTGATCTTCCTCAAAAAACCAATCTAAAACCTTAGAAAACGAATCGTCTTCGCAAAGCCCTTTTACAAACTGAACCCGAATACCAATTTTTGGAACAATTTTTTGTCGAGTTTTTCGAAAGAAAACAAGCCCATAGGTAATCGAATTTTCTGCTTCTTTTTCACGATGAAGACAAGCCAGCATTTCATCCGACTTGCGATGTAGAATCTCATATAAAAGTTCTTGTTGTTTATTCTTATTCATTTTTTTCACCCCTTAAAATAATTTTAAATAACAATAACTTAATTATATCATATTTCAGTTAAAAAGCAAAATCTCCACAAAATTGCAGAGATTTTAATATTTTTCGAAAATTTTAGCCTCGTTTTAGAGAACGCTTGAATTTCGCCATAATTCCAGCTTTGCCAAGACGTGGATTTTTCTCAGTTTTATAACGGCGAATTTGCCCGTCAAGCTTCGCTTCAACAATATCGATTGCTGCCAAAACATTTGAGCTTTGATCTTTTGCAACAAGAGTTTTATCTGGCACATCAATAATCGCTTCAACTTCATATTTGTTGTCGTGAGTGCCATTGATTTGCGAAATCACCACGCGGGCTGAAGCTGATTTTTTAGCGTGTCGTGGCAAGTATTTATCTAATTTACCAATGTGTTTTTCTGCGTATTTTTTGGTCGTTTCGTCAATTTCGTATTTATTTCCTGTAATTTCAGTCTGTGAGATCATATATAATCCTTTTTTGTTAGTTTATATCTCTATATTAGCATAAACATTTTATTTTGTCAAGAAAAAAGCCCGCTTTTGTTGCGAGCTATTTTTTAATTGCCTTAATCTTACCAGGCTGGAAGCCAGACCAGGCGCCCGTATCTGTTTCAACAACTGGTGCAGCTATAAAGCCAAGGTTATTCGCGACATGCTCACGAAATTGCGGACTTTCATCGAGATTAATTTCCTGATATGCAATCCCCAATGAATCAAGAAGGCGTTTGGTCATTTTACATTGTACGCAGTCATATTTAGAGTAAAGAACTACTTTTTGAGCCATTTTAGTCACCTCTTTCTATTTTGGCTATATTTATATTATAACATAAGCAAATCAAAAAAGCACTATATATAGTGTTGTAAAATTTACAAAACTCTATATTTAGTGCTTATTTTATTTTTTAGATTCGTTCGCGATTATTCATATATGGTTGAAGAACTTTCGGTAAAACAAGATCTTCCCCATCTTGAAAATTCTCAATTGCCGCCACCAAACATCGCGCAAGTGAAACAGCTGTACCATTCAAAGTGTGAACAACTTGTAATTCACCATTTTCGCGACGCACGCGAATATTCAAATTTCGCGCTTGATAGTCGGTGCAGTTTGAGCAGCTCGTAATTTCACGATAATTGCCATCCACCGGGCTCCAATACTCAATGTCATACTTCTTCGAAGCTGGCGCGCCCAAATCACCACTGGCAATATTGATCACACGGTAAGGAATACCTAGCTCTTGATAAATTTCTTCTTCAACCGCCAAAATTTTCTCGTGGACATCAGCACTCTGCTCTGGCAAAGTATAAGCATACATTTCAAGCTTATTGAATTGATGAACACGGAAAAGCCCGCGCGTGTGTTTACCGTAAGTTCCCGCCTCTTTTCGATAGCAAGGAGAATAGCCAGCATAAAAAATTGGCAAATCTTTTTCGTTCAAAATTTCACCCGCGTGAAAACCAGTTAATGACATTTCAGCAGTAGCAATCAAACTTAGATCTTCACCCTCAATAAAATATTCGTCACTTTGTTCGCTTGAACGAGGCGCGAATCCAGTTCCCGTGGCAACTTCACCATTAACCATATGCGGAACAGTCATAAAATTAAAACCTTTAGCAATCAATTTATTCAGAGCAAACTGATAAATAGCATTTTCAAGAAGAGCTAAATCGCCTTTTAAGAAATAGAATTTAGTTCCAGCAACCTTCGAACCACGCTCAAAATCAACCCAACCTTTTTTGTTTGCAAAATCTAAGTGGTCTTCGGCGCCTTTACGGCTTTCGAAAAGTTCTTCGCCCCAAGTTTTTACCAAATCATCTTCACCTTCCTCACCAATCGGCACATCAGCTTGAAGAATATTTGGAATACTGTTTAAAGCATTCGAAAGTTTTTCATCAAGTTCGCGATAAGTTTTTTCAAGCTCGGCAAGCTCTTCTTTGATTTTCTTGCCTTCTGAAATCTGTTCATCACTTGGCTTTCCGCCAGCATTTTTCATCGAAGCCGCAATTTGGTTTCGGCGAGTTCGAAGCTCATCAATTTTAGCTGTAAGAGTTTTTCTTTCGTCGTCAAGCGAAATTACAGCTTGAACATCAGCATTTTTATAACCTTTATTCAACGCATCTTTTTGCACACGCTCAGCATTTTCACGAATAAATCTAATATCTAACATATAACAATTATACTACAGTTTTGGCAAAAAAATAACCCCTTTTTAACTTAACTTTATTAATATAAAATTATATAATATGCAAGTATAGTTCTTTAAAAACTACGCAAAAAAATCCAGGGGGAAATTTTTATGACTAAAACGACAAACGATAATTTTGTAGAACCGTTACTTAGCAAGGCTAAACTAGAAGAACTACAAGAAGAATACTTAATAATCTTGTGTAAAATTATTGAGTATATCACAAAAAACCTTGGCCAATCAGCCAAGCAGAAAACCATTTCAGAGGAGCACTATAAATTTTGGAGAAAATATTCCACAAAAATTAGTATTCCAAAAGAAATTGCAGTCAAAATGGGATATAGCAATGATAAATTTATTGAGGTTCGCGGAACCGTCAATAGGAATTTTCATATTTATGAAGAATATGAAGCCGAAAAAGACGGCACAAAGCAGATATTCTTCTTGATAGAGCCAAAAATGATTTCGAAACCTGATAAGCCAAGTCAAAACGGTAAAATTGATCTCTATTATGGAGCAATATTGGAAGAAATCAAGAAGTATCTTCGAAAACTTCCTAAAGATGAATACGATGATCTTTGCGAGCAAATTCGCATTGATGAGACAATTGAAATTCCAATTGTTTTACCAGAGAATATTCATCCGTCATCCTTATATAGATATCTAAAGAGACAAAAGACAGTATTTAAAAATATTACTGGCTTTAGGAGACCTCATCTTAACAGTGAGGCTCGAAAGAAAGGCTACAACTTATACGTCAAAGTGACCGGACTGGATTTTTAATCCTTAAGCTCCAATTTGAATTTGGGGCTTTTAATTGACTTTTATTTTTAAAAGTGTTATAATTTATATTATAAAACCTTCCCTTTCAGGGACGAACCTTAAGGAGGACCAACTATGGTTACAACTATATCAAATGCTAAATTGATCGAAAACCATCAGGCTGTTGATGGGAAAACTTTGCATGATGAACTTTCGATAAAAATTCGAAAGGTCTTTGCAGAAGATCTAAGTGATCAAGAAATTGAGAATGCAGTTAATCAATGCTCTATAGGACGCAAATATATTATTGAGTTTCCCGTTAGTGATATTTTCGAAGAAGAACACCAATATGACATCAATAATGTTATTCGAATGAGCCCTTTGTTTGAATCTGTTTGTCGGCTTAAAATTTTCTATAAAGAAAAAACAAAATTTGCTAGAGTCTGGCTCAAAGGAGATATTAGGAAGTTTCTCCCTAAAGGCCATAAGTATCATAAATCATAACAGCTGCGGTCAACACGCCTCGCCAAAATGGCGGGGTTTTCTATTGACTTTTTTATTTTTTTATGTTATTATAGTTATGTTTTAAAGCAAAAAAACAAAAAGGAATCAAATGAAACAAAAAAAGATTAAAAAAGTAATTGAATACTTTGACCCAATTTTTAAGAAAAAATTTAAATTGAAAATTGAAAAAAACAATAAAGAAATAAAAATTGAACTACCCAACGAAAAAAACTTCTTTCGTGGTGTGAGCTTTAGTGAAAATGTTAGTCTAAAAAAGCTCGCAAATGGCAACTGGATCAAAACTTTACATGCAAAATTTGGTGAAGGCGCAGAAGAACTGTTCGGCGTAAATGAAATCAATGAAGAAAGCGAGCTAGAATCTCGCGACGTACGAATTATCGCCTTTATCGAAAAGAGTTTAGCTTAATATAATTAATCTCAGCAACAATAAAAGACCTCTTAAATCTTAGTGAAAGAGGTCTTTTATCTTATTTATTCCATTTAATAGTTTTTTCTAATAACTATTATAGAAATTACAGAAAGTGCAGTACCACCCATGAAAAGTAGATTCTTAACAAAATTATTTTCGAAACCTGTGTTTGGTGCAGTAATATTTTCTTTCGGCTTCTCTTCTTTTACTGGGTTTGAAGGTTTTTCGGGCGCAGGAACGCTTTTCTTTTTATAAATAAACGTTACAATCTTTACGCCTTCTTCAACTTTTCCAGTTTTAGGCGATGAGTTTTTAAGTAGTTCAGCTTTTTCGAATCCTTCGAATTGCTTTTCTTCGGCGGCATAGTCTGTGCCCACTTGAACTTTATTTACTAATAAAACTTCAGGAGCAAGGCTCGCACCATTCTCATCTTGATAACGCACAATCACAGACCCACGCTTTTTAATATCTGCGTAAGATTTCATTTTTGTGCCACTTATAACACCTGCAGCTGGTTTGTCTAGAGAAAAATATTTATCATCACCTCGGTAAATTTCTGTAGTTGCAGAAATTGGGTTCAATTTATTCTCATTATAGTTAATTGTTTTTTCGCTAGTATCCAAAATGGTTAATTTTGGCAAGAATTGATAAATAGATTTATCATCAGCAATTTCTAAAATCTGATACACAAGCTCGTGGCTTGAATTTTTTATAACTTTATACTTTAAGTTTACACCAGTTTTGAGCAAGACGCCTTTTGAAGTAGTATTATCACCATAGTTAGCATATAATTCTTGGGTATTTACAGAACCAACTGCACCTTCTTTTGGATTTGATTTTATATCAAACGCAATACCAGAAGATTGCGGTAGTTTCATCTTGAAAATATCACCTGGTTTAATATGTTTAGGATCATTTTTATCTGATTGAGATAAAGTAAAGTCAAATATATTACCATTTAAATTTTCACCATCTTGACTAGAGGCGTGAAAAATATTAAACCTAGCGTCCACCGCTGGTAATTTTTTACCAACCCCATTAATCGTACCAGTTTTACGTGCAATTTCTTTATTATTCACTTTTACAGAATGTTCAACATTATATTTATGATTAACCCAAGCAGCATAATTATAAGCAACAATATCTATTGATAAATCCATATTGGAGAATTTTTTAGCTTGATCACTAAAAATTAGCCTATATTCTGAATCTTGGGCTGTACTCTTTTCTGGAATAATATTCTCTGCTTCAGGATGACCTTTGATAGATCTTCTAGAAAATTCACCAACATTGTTTTTAGCTTTAATGAATTTTATCTTACCGATAATTATATCTTTATAACGTACTTCTCTATTATCTAGCCCAGCATCGTTAAGACTCTCAAATTTAAGATCAACATAATCACCGGCATTGATATTCTGCCCGTTTTTAACATTAATATTAACCTTGGTGCTAGTTCGGTTTTCTGACCCGCCTGAAGAAAGCTCTTTAATCTCACCCGTTGCATCAACATCAATTCTCTTTGCTGTGTCGGCAAACGCAGGTTGAGCCAAAAACATAGCACAAACAGCACCCATAAAAGCATAAACTGCTATTTTATTCCTAAACATTTTTTCTCCCTTTTATTTTAACTACTTATGCTTAAAATTATAACTGGCTATGCATAAAAAGTCAAGACTTTAAAAATCACAAAAATAAAACTCCACCGTTATTAGTGGAGCTTTATTACGAAATACACTATTTATTATTCGTTAACGCCAAGTTCAATGCGTGAGAACTGTCGGATAACGATATTTTCACCAAGTTTTGCAACAGTTTCCTTCAAGAATTGTTCAACAGATTTGCTGTCATCCATAATGTAAGCTTGTGAAAGAAGAACTTTTTCAGCAAAGTATTTTTTCACTTGGCCATCAACAATTTTGGCAGCAATTTCAGCTGGTTTTCCTTCTTTCGAAACTCGCTCTTCAGCTTCAGTTTTAACACGAGCAATTTCTTCAGCTGGAATATCAGCTTCAGTAGCATAAACTGGCGCCATAGCAGCAATTTGCATAGCGATTTGGTGTGCGAAGTTTTTGAAATCTTCAGTTCGAGCAACGAAATCAGTTTCACAGTTAACTTCAACGATTACGCCGATTCGGCCACCGTGAACGTAAGCTTCAACCAAACCTTCGCGAGCTTCGCGGTCACCTTTTTTCTCGGCTTTTGTTAGGCCTTTTTTGCGAAGAGCTTCAAGAGCTTTGTCGAAATCACCCTCAGCTTCAACAAGGGCTTTTTTGGCATCGGTCAAGCCAAGACCTGTCAATTCTTTAAGTTTCTTAATTTCTTCAATAGAAACAGCCATTTTTATCCTTTCGAATTTAAGAATTATTTATCAGTTTTAGCTTCTTTGATAGCTTCAATCACATAATCCAAAAGCAATTTAACACCTTTAATAGCGTCATCATTTGCTGGAATTACGTAATCAATTCCGTCTGGGTTCACATTTGTATCAACAATTGCAACCACTGGAATATTCAAAGTTTTAGCTTCACGAATTGCGTTTGCGTCAGCGATTGCATCAGTTACAAACAAAATTCCTGGGCGACCCATCAAATCTTTAATTCCACCATATTTTGTATTTAAAGCTTCAATTTCTTCAGCATATCGTTGAACTTCAAGTTTTGAGTATCGTTTTGCGAGTTCACCGCTAGCCATTCGTTTTTCAAGAGTTTTTAATTTCTTGATTTGCTGGTTTACAGTCGCTGAGTTTGTAAGCATTCCGCCAACCCATCGTTCAACAACATATGGTTGTTTTACGCTTTCAGCAGCTTCACGAACAGCTTCTTTAACTTGTTTTTTAGTTCCAACAAAAAGAACTTTTCGGCCAGATTCAACGGCTTTAGTAATAGCTGGAAGAGCTTTTTCAAGACCTTCAACAGTTTTAGTTAGATCGATAATGTGGCTATCTTGACGCTTGCTGTGAATATATGGCGCCATTTTTGGGTGCCAGCGTGAAGTTTTGTGACCAAAATGAACGCCAGCTTCAAGCAACTGCTTGATGTCAACTTTTACAGACATTTTAACTCCTTTGTCTTCATTTTTGGGGATAATTTCGAAAAACTATCGAAAGGAATTCTCCCAAAAATTGTTTCATTAATTTATATTACTCTATAATTCTACCATATACGTGGATCAAAATCAAGCAATACGTAATTAAAGTCAAAGAGTAGAATCTTGCAAGACATTAAGTTTCCTTTCTGAGTGAAAATAAGTCGCTAGTATTTATTTGGAAAATATTCTTTTCCCAACTGCCATAAATACTGATCAATCTCTTTAAGATTAAATTTTTCTAATCCGTAGTATTCTCTAAAAGCAATAATTATATTTTTAAATTTTTGATAATCTTTTAGATCTGCATTCTTAAAGTTGGAAAATTTATCTGTTTTTCTAAAATATTTCAATACTTTTTCTACATAGCTATCATAAATAGGGTATTCTTTAGGATTATGATGGGAACAGTATTTGGTAGAAAAAGAATAAAACTTTCTAGTTACACCATTGATCGTAACATTTTGAATTTCATTGACTAAAGTTACATCACCTTGTCTCAACCTCTCGTCAATTTTAAGACTCAGTATATGTTCTGCAACTGGATAAACTGAAAAAATATTTGTGCTGTAAAAATCATTCAACGTAGCAACCTTTAATAAGATGTCAGAAATTTCTTCGTTGCTTGGCAATAGCTCAAAAAATAATTTATCTAAAGCATCTTCTTGCAACTTATAATTTTTAAGATTTTTCCACGATTTTAAGTATTTTTCAACTTCAATGGCTGAAGGTTTTGAAATAACAACATCTGATTTTTTATTCATAAGTATTTTGTATCATATTTAAAACAAAAAGAAAAGAGGCTTTCACCTCTTTTCAGCTATACCTAGCCCTTAAAATTAGAGCTTTTTTCGAATAACAGCTGCACTAGTGATTAAAGTTAAAATAATATAATTTAGCGCAAGAAATGCATTAGAATTCTGTTTTTCTACACCAGTGTTTGGAGCATAAACCCAAACTGGAGATATTTTTGTTTTAAATTCACCTTTATTGTCTATTTCCTGTGCTGGAATTTTATCATCTTTCGGAATTATATTCTTTTTATAAATAATATTTTCAACAATATTTTCACTATTAGCATTAACTGCTAATTCATTTACCGTTTCTTTATCGTAAGTATGCCCTTCAATCTTCGGAGCATTAACCTTTTCGAAAGTATAAGATTTTTTCCAATCGCTATCATCAACAGTATAAGTTTCTTCAACTAATTTACCACGATAACATGACCCGTTAGTAATTCGTTTGAAATATGCCTTCTGAACTGTAGGTTTAGCAGCAATAGATCCATCTTTATATAAATAATTAATTGTTCGTTGTACAGTTTTATTTTCTACAAAACTGCAGGGGTATATAGGTGGAGTATCCACTGTATCAAAATCCTGAATAATATCCCCATTAATATCTTTTACTTTAGATACCACAGAGAGCTGTCTCAACCATGGATCTAGTAGCATAGATGAAACATCAATAGTTGTAGAAAATGTTCCGTCTGCTTGAACGATTGCCGAACCATTTTTAACAGGATTATCCAACATAAATCCCTCATTAACCTCAAATGTTACAGTTTCACCTGCGGGTACATTTTTAGTAGTTCCAGTAATATTTAAAATTCCACGTTTTTCATCTAATGTTATAGTTGTATCGATACTAGTTTGCGCAATGTAATCTATACCGAAAACATCATTATCTACCCCGGGGCCATAAGGAGCGTAACCATTCCAAGAACCCTTCATGCTAACAAATAATTTTCCATAAGGTAATGACGAAATATCTATATCAACCTTATATGGAGTGCCATCTTGTTCAAAATAATTATTTGTTATTTTTTCATATTCTTTCACGCCAATATAATTTTCTTTCGTTACTGGAACGCTAACCATTTTACCACCTGTAGTTTTTATAGTGGCAGTAAGTGTCTGGTTTTTTGCATTTTCCAAATTATCAATTTGGCCATAAATCGTAAGGGTCTTTTGTGAATCAATACAGTATTTTCTTATACTAATTGTATAGTTAGAATTTCCAACTACACCACTAGTATTACCGCACCGCTCTACAGAAGCGTATGCACTATTATTTACTCCCTCAGAAAAAACGCCAAAAATAGAAAAGGCGCAAAATAGGATAAAAAACCCAAATTTTCTTTTCATATATTACTCCATATTTAAAATTTATTTCAAGACTATCCTAATACACCTTAAAACTAAAAGCAAGCATAGGCATTTTATTTTATTTAAAATATTATATAATATGCTTATTTTTAACTTAATTTTCTATTTACTTTCTTAAAATAATATGTTAAAATAGAAAAGTTATGAAAAAGAATTTACATCCAACCGAATATCGCCCTGTCGTATTTAGCGACGAGGTGGCTGGATTTGCTTTCTTGACTCGCTCAACAGCAGATTCAAAAGAAACTATCAAATGGGAAGACGGTAACGAATACCCACTTGTAAAAATGCACATCTCAAGTGCTTCTCACCCATTCTTTACTGGTGAGGAAAAAATCATCGACACCGAAGGTCGTGTTGATCGCTTCAAACGAGCTCAAGAAATGGCTGCCGCGCGTAAAGAAGCTTTGGCAAACAAAGCCAAAAAGCAAGCTGCTGAAAAAGCTAAAAAAGCTGAACGATAATTCATCTAGAAAAATCTCACAATTAAACGTGAGATTTTTTTATTTTATTATTTTACCCGCCAATCAATTGGAATTTCACCATTTTGTTCTAAAAATTTATTCGCTTTCGAAAAAGGCTTTGAACCAAAAAATCCACGCCGTGCCGAAAATGGCGAAGGATGCGCACTCTCAATTTTAAGATGCTTCAGGTTCGTTATTCGAGTGCCAATTTTTTGTGCATGCGCTCCCCACAAAATAAAAACTAACGGCTTTTCGAAATCATTCAAAAAGTCTAAAACATGTTCTGAAAATTCCATCCAACCAAAATTTGCGTGGCTTGCTGGCTTGCCTTTTTCAACACTAAAAGACGTGTTCAAAAGTAACACGCCCTGCTTCGCCCAAGATTCTAAAAAACCATCGCTGGCTGGCTCAATTCCTAAATCGCTTTGCAGTTCTTTATAAATATTTTGCAAACTTGGTGGAATTTTAACGCCTTTTTTAACCGAAAAACTCATTCCGTGCGCCTGCCCTTCTCCATGATAAGGATCTTGACCGATAATCACAACCTTAGTTTTTTCAAGCGGGCATTTTTTAAAACAAGAAAAAATCTCTTCTCTTGCGGGAAAAATCTCTTTCGAAGCGCGTTCACGTTCAACTTTTTGCCACAAAGTTTTAAAATATGGCTTGGTGGCTTCATTTTCGATAAATTCTCGCCAAGAGGTTATTTTCATATCAAAATCTTACCATGATCACAATCAAATTTCAATACTTCAAATTTATGCGAATTTCTGGTATAATATTTTATATGCCAAAAATTGATCTAAATCTTGATAAACTTAAAAATGAGCGCGAAGAAATTCAGGCTTTTTTGAGCGAGCCAAGCGCTTATTCTTCGCCTGATTTTTCTGCCAAAAACAAGCGATTCACCGAACTTGAAAAAATTATTGAACGTGGTGAAATGCGTGAAAATCTTGAAAAAAATATCGAAGAAGCACGCGAACTTGCTAGCCTCGAAACTGGCGAACTCGCAGAACTTGCCAAAATGGAAATTGCTGAAAGCGAAGAAAAGCTTGCCACACTTGAGCAAGAACTTTTCGAAATGCTTCTTCCTAAAGATCCGAATGACGAGAAAAACGTGATCGTTGAGATCCGTGCAGGAGCTGGTGGCGATGAAGCTTCACTTTTTGCAAGCGAACTTTACCGCATGTATTTACGATATTGTGAGCAAAATGGCTTAAAAACCGAACTTTTGAGCGAATCTGCAAACGATGCTGGCGGCTATAAAGAAGTTGTTTTTGGAGTAAAAGGTGACGCTCCTTACTCAAAATTAAAATTCGAAAGTGGCGTTCATCGAGTTCAGCGCATTCCAGCCACCGAATCACAGGGGCGAATTCACACTTCAACCGTAACAGTAGCAGTTTTGCCTGAGGCAGAAGAAGCTGATATTGAAATCAATCCGAATGATTTACGAATTGATGTCTATCGTTCGGGTGGTCATGGCGGTCAGAGTGTGAACACGACCGATTCTGCCGTGCGAATTACTCACATTCCAACTGGTATGGTGGTTACAAACCAAGATGAAAAATCACAAATTAAGAACAAGGAGAAAGCCCTTGGAATTTTGCGAGCGCGCCTGCTTCAAGCTAAAATTGATGAAGAAAACGCTAAGCTTACCGCCGAACGCCGTAGCCTAATTGGTTCTGGTGACCGCTCCGAAAAGATTCGAACTTATAACTTCCCGCAAGATCGCATCACCGACCACCGGATTGGCTTTTCAAGAAGCAATATTCCAGCCGCAATGAATGGGCAAATTTCAGATATTGTTGAACACTTGCAAGCTGCCGAGCTTGAATTCTTGGCCGCTAACGCTTCAGAAAATAACTAATTTATGCGAGAGACTATTGAATCTTGGCTGAAAAAATCAGCTCAAAAACTTAGAAATGCTAAAATTGAAAGCTCACAACTTGATGCTGAGCTAATTTTGGCAAATGTTCTAAAAGTTGAACGAACTTTTTTACATGCAAATCCGCAAAAAAAGCTTTCGAAAACTCTAGTTTTTCACGCAAATAACTTTTTAAATAAGCGCCTGAAGAGGATTCCGCTCGCTTATATTTTTCGAGAAAAGGAGTTTTTTGGAAGAACTTTTTTCGTGAACGAAAATGTATTAGTTCCTCGCCCAGAAACCGAAACCTTAATTGAAATTACTAAAAAAATTGCCAAAAAAGGTGATAAAATTTTAGATGTTGGTACAGGTTCTGGAATAATTCCAATCACTCTAAAAGCTGAGCTCGGCGAAAATATTGATTTTTTTGCGAGCGACATTTCGCTTCAAGCGCTTTCTGTGGCGAATCTAAACGCTGTAAAAATCCTTGAAAGTGAAATTGAGCTTTTCGAAAGCGATCTTTTAAGCCAAATACCGTCAGAAATTCTTTCGAAAATAACAATAATTACAGCAAATTTGCCTTATGTTAATAAAGATTGGGTAAATTTCGAAAAGAATAATGAGCTACACCATGAACCACAAATTGCACTTTATGCTCAGAAAAATGGATTAGAGACAATTTTTAATTTAATTTTTCAAACTCAAGATTTACCAAAATTGCAAAAAATTATTCTTGAAGCTGATCCTTCTCAATTTGAGGAAATTGAAAATTACGCCAAAAAATGTGGTTTTTCAAAAACTTACTCAGAAAATTACACAATTGTTTTCGAAAAAAAATAACCCAATAAGGGGTTATTTTTATTTATGATATTCTTCAAGAGTTGCGCGAGTAGATTTTTCTCTACCGTCTCGAATATAAGAAATTTCAACAGTATCACCAACGGACTTTTCGCCGATCAAAGAACTAACGCTGGAATTTTTAGAAACCTCAACACCATCAATTTTTGTGATTATATCTCCGTCCTTTAAACCAGCTTTTTGTGCAGGGCTACCATAGACAATAGCATTACCTTTTCTTGACTTAACTATAGCACCTTTCGAAACATCAAGATTGTATTTTTTTCTAATTTGTGAATTAATTGATATATAACTCGCTCCAAGATAAGCTCGTTTCGGCTCCTTACCTTCACTAATAGACTTTAAGATACCTTTTACTGAAGAAATCGGTATTGCAAAACCAATGCTTTGAGCTTTAGAGGCGACCGCAGTATTAATTCCAATCACCTGACCTTGTGCATTCACTAAAGGACCACCAGAATTTCCACTATTAATTGCTGCGTCTGTTTGAATCATATCAGTCAAAACTTCTCTTGAAGAACCGTCTTCGCTAGAAGCCTCAACCGTACGACCAATTCCGGAAATAATACCACTCGTGACAGTACCGTCATATTCGCCTAAAGCATTTCCAATCGCAATCACTTGCTGTCCGATATTTATCTTCTTCGAATCTCCAAGTTCGGCAGCTTTCAATCCTTTTGCGTTCGAAATCTTTAAAATCGCAATATCGCTCATTGGGTCAACCATAACCACTCTAACACTTTCATAAGAATCACCACTATTAGTAACAACTAAAATTTCAGAAGATTTTTCAATAACGTGCTTGTTTGTTAAAATATAGCCATTTTCACTGATAATAATTCCCGTTCCTGCGCTTGCAGAATCTTCTGTTGAATAAAAGAATCTTGAACTTTTTTGATTTTTGCTAACAATAGAAACAACACTTTGCGAAACTCTATTCGCAACCGACTCAATCGAATTAGAATCCATTTGATTCGCAAAATTTGAAGCTTTATCGCTTGCCGAAAAGTTGAAGTTTGCAGACCCGGTTTTATTCTTATTAAAACTTTTTGATATAATTTGAGCTAAAATAATTATACAAAAGACAACCGCCACCATAATTATGGCTATTAAAAATTGACTTTTTGGCTTTTTAAAATATTTTCGAAAATTCATATTTTAACCTTTCGCAACTGGGATTGAAGAAAAGAATAGCAATAAAGTCAAGATGAGAATTGTTGCAAAAATCACCTCTGGTAGAAATTCTTTTCGTTCCCTTTCTTTATCTTTATATGAAACAATCACATTAAAACCAATAAAACTTAAAACTGTTAAAATAATCGCCGCCTGAGGAATTACAAAATTAAAATATGGTGCAAAGTTAATGCGATAACCAATCACCAAAAAGTTAAAAATCCAAGCAAATTCAGCAATAATTAAACCCCAAAAAAGACTGAAAATCTCAATATTTAAATCTGCATAAGATGAAATAATGTGCCGAATTGTTGAATATCCGAGCAAGAATGCCAAGATAAAAATTAAAGCTTCGTTCCAACCGTAAGTAATCGAATATAAAGCTGAAAACCCAAAGAATACGGTGAAAAGAGCTTGAACTTGCACAAATAATTCTTTTGAGCTTGGCTTGATGATTGTTAACCAAAATATATATAAAGCCAATAGTAGCCCTTGCGAAAAGATATAATCTATACCTGTTGAGAACATTAAAATAACTATACTCAACGAAAAGATTAAATCAACAAGATTTGATTTTACGTTTGCAAGCCAAAATCTTGGCCGAACAGCAAAAGTTCGCCATTTGCTCACAAAAACCAAGAGAATTGCAATCCAAGGAGTTTTAGTAATATAAATGGAGAGCCAAACAATAACCGCCAAAATAATATTTAAAAAAATATGCGCAATATTTCCCCAAAAAGAATGTTTTTTCGAAATTCTAATAAAATCCATACTTTCTCTATTATATCATACAATTTTAAAAATAACCATAATTGAAAATCTTTAAAAATCATGCTAAAATATAAAAATGAAGAGTAATTTTTGGCAAAGGCATCCTCGAATAGCCGACACTTTCGGGATTTTTGTTTTCTTTTTTTGTGTAACTTTAGGAACAATTTTTATTAATAATTTTATTTTTCAAAGCTTCACGATTGTTGGCTCGAGTATGGAACCAACTTTTAAAGACGGCGATAAAGCCATTATAAATCGCTTACCCTTAACTTGGGCAAATTTTACGAACACAAAATTTGTACCAAAACGTGGTGAGATCATTGTTTTCGAAAACCCACAGTTTATTGACGGGATGAAAGATCAATATATTATTAAACGCGTGATCGCCTTTGCTGGTGAAAAAGTGAAAGTTGAAAAAGGAAAATTGACAGTTTACAACGATAAACATCCTAACGGTTTTAGCCCAGATGATAATTTTAATAATGAACCAAAAAAGTATACAAGTCATGATGGAGAATGGACTGTTCCAGAAAATGAAATATTCGTTTCAGGTGATAATCGCGAGGGAAATAATTCATATGATTCCCGAAGTGGCCTTGGTACTGTTCCGCTGTATAAAATTGTTGGCCCCGTCGCCTTTCGAATCTTTCCTTTTAATAAAATTCGCAATTTTGAATATTCACAAAACTATTAAAATATAAAAATAACCCTTTTAAAGGGGTTATTTTATTTTGAAAGAATTTCCTCAAGTCGCTTTAGCTCTTCTTCGCTTTTAAATTTAATGACGATCTTTCCTGAACCTCTTGCAGAAGTTTTAATATCCACATCTGCACTCAGTTTTTTCGAAATATGCTTAACTGTTTTTTCGAAAGGATTGTTCACTTTTTTAGGTTCAACTTTTTTAGACTCTTCAATCTGTTTTTTATAATTCACCAAGAATTGTTCAATTTTACGTGAGCTCCAATTTTCTTCAATAATTTTTGGCAGAATTTTCTTTATAGTTTCCTCATCAATCTTTAAAAGTGGGCGTGCTTGGCCTTCTTTTAACTCGCCAGAAACAATATAATCTTTAACAATTTGTGGAAGTTTTAATAAACGCAAAGTATTCAAAACTGCACTTTCGCTCCTTCCGCCAACACGTTCGCCAATTTCCTTTGCCGTTAAATTAAATTGTTCACGAAGCTTTGAATAAGCTTCAGCCATCTCAAGAACATTCAAATTATCGCGCTGAATATTTTCGATCAAACTTAATTCAAGGCGATTTTGGTCAGAAAGCTCGCGAACAACCGCAGGAACCTTTTCTAGCCCCGCGAGCTTTGAGGCGCGATAGCGCCTCTCACCAGCGACAATTAAAAACTTTGAGTTTTTTCGAATAACTACAATTGGCTGTAAAACACCATGAATTTTAATTGAGCTTGCGAGTTCTTCAAGTTTTTCCTTATCGAAGTACCGGCGAGGTTGCTCTGGATCAGGCGAAATATCACTAATTTTTAGCTCTTTTAGTTGGCTTTTATCATATTCCAAACCTAACTCTGAATCGATTTTTTCATCAACAATCATCTCGGTTGGAATCAAAGAAGAAAATCCACGACCAAGTCCTTTTTTTGCCATTATTTTCCCCCTTCTATACGCTGAATAATCTCTTTCGAAACTGCTTTATAAGCACGAGCGCCCTTACTAAATCTATCATAAACACCGATAGGAACACCGTGACTTGGAGCTTCTGCAAGACGAATATTCCGCGGAATTGCATTCGAAAAAATCTTATCTGGAAAGAATTTTTTAATTTCTTCGAGAACTTGCCCGCCTAAAGTTGTGCGAGAATCCACCATTGTTGGTAAAACCCCAAGAAGCTCAAGGTTCGGATTCATCCCCTTTTTTACAAGCTTCATGCTTTCAAGAAGCTGACCAAGGCCTTCCATCGCGTAAAATTCGGCCTGAACTGGTAGGATTAAATAATCACTCGCAATAAAACCATTCACAGTCAATAAACTCAAACTTGGTGGAGAATCTAAAATAACATAGTCAAAATCGGCTTCGACAGTTTTTAAAGCATCTTTCAATCTAGTAAATCGACCCTTCGCTGACGCAAGCTCAACTTCGGCATTAGCTAAAATCGGCGTGCTTGGTGCAATTTTTAATTTCGAAAATTCTGTTTCAATAATAATTTCACCTAATTGTTTTTCGCCAGAAACTACATCCGCCATAGTAAAATCAAGATTATTTTTATCAATACCAAGACCGCTAGTTGCATTTCCTTGTGGGTCAAAATCAACAAGAAGTGTTCGAAAACCTCGCTTTGCAATAAAATAAGCAATATTTATAGCGCTGGTTGTTTTACCAACCCCCCCTTTTTGATTGGTTATCGAAATCACCTTCATAATGTTCATATTATATCACAAACCTTTAGCACTTTCAACTTTATTTTAATCTTGATTTTTGGAATTTTGTATGTTAAAATAGTAAAGATATTAAATTTAATGAGGATTTTATGAAAAAAGCAGTCATAAAAGTTGGCGGTAAACAATTTATCGTTAGCGAAAAAGAGACCCTTCTGGTGGACCTCCTCCCGCAAGGAACAAAAGAGCTCGAACTTGATGCTTTGATGCTTATTAATGGCGACAAAGTGGAAGTTGGAACTCCTGTTGTGAAAGGCGCGAAAGTTTCCGCTAAAGTTGTTGACGAACTTGTTAAGGGCGAAAAAATCCGTGTGATCCGTTACAAAGCTAAAAAACGCGTTCACAAAGAAAACGGACATCGTCAAAAATACACTAAAATTGAAATTGCTTCAATTAAATAATTAAAAGGCGGCCAGCCATTCAAAAACTAGCTCTCTACTCAAGGGCTAGTTTTTATTTTTAGTTTATAGATTTAATTATATATATTTAGGGTTGACATATTCGACAAAAAGCTTAATATTTAAATTGTGCGACATAATCATTTTACTAACTTTTTAAACGTAAAGTCCAGTAAAGCCAAAAAAAATAAACCCCACTAATGCGAGGTTTATTTAGTTTTTCGAAACTATTTTTTCTCTACTTTTTCAGATTTTTTAGCTTCGTGAGTTTTTGTCGTTTCAGATTCAACAGCTTCATTTGCTTTTTTCGTAAATTCAGCAGTTGCTTTTTTCATTTCTTCACGACTTCGGTACCAGTAGGCTACAGCACCAGTAATTGTCATAATCGCAATCACCATCATTGCAGCTTCAGCAGGACCAGTATGCGGCAGTTCGCTTGGAACTTCAGCACATTTTGGATCATTAGCTGCAAGATTTTCAAGACCCGTAATTTTACATTTATCATTACAATTTGGGTCATTCTTCTTTAAGTTTCCTTTTCCAGGAATTTCACAAAATTCTTTGCGTTCTTGTGGTGTACAATTTTTTTGCACAGTTACGGTTGCTTTATCAGACTTTCCGCCGTTTTCAGTTAAAACTTGAGCCGTATTTGTGATTGTATTGTTTCCACAAATTAATTTCGAAGCATCAATTTTTGCACGGAAAGTTAGCGTTGCAGAACCACCAAACGAGTAATTTCCGATATTAACTCCAGATTTCACAACGTTATCACTCAAGATTTTACCAGCAGCATCTGATGGAGTTGTAATTCGAGTTGTTCCAGGAACAAGAATTAATCCAGCAGGAAGTAAATCTTTAATATTCACATTATTTTGTGAAATTGTTCCAGTATTCTTATAAGTGATTTTAAACTCAACTTCATCATTTAAACCAACATTTTGATTTTTTGCAAAGTTATTTGCACCAGCTTTCGAAACTGTTTTAGTTGTTTCAAAATCTGCATAATCTGCCTTGAATCGATAAGTTATAACACCTGAATATTGGTCACATCCAGGAAGTATTCCATTTAAGCTATCATAACCAAGGTTTGTGCCAGAACCGAATAGATTTCCTCCATTCAAGATTTGACCATTTACTGCACCTTTTGTTGTAATTTTAGCTGAGCCTTGAATATATCTCAAAGCAACATCTCGAGAAGGAGAACGCAAAACAGCTTGGTCCCAAACTTTCTGCGGTCGTGCGTTTCGAGCGGTAATTTCTGCCCGCACAAGACCTTCTTTACCTTTCGCAATAGTTGAAGGAACAATTGTGTTAAGTTTTGCATCTAAAGCAATTCCACGATAGCTATTCTCTTTTGAATTTAAAGAGCTTTTTGCATTATTGTGATAATAGATATAAACTTCATATTCTCGACCAGGTACAATATCAATACTATCAACAAAATTTCCCACGCCAGCTTGACGAACTCGAACGAAATTTCGTTCATCACCAACGGTTGGATTATTTGTAATAGAGTTAAATGTTACATAGTCGGCAGGGTTTTCGGCAGTGAAGGTTTGCCTTTCTGGACCATAAGCGAAAGCGCTTCCGCCTAAAGCTACCGCCCCGATGAGGGCTGCGAATGCCGCAACCCCCAAAGTTTGTAATTTATTTTTTACTAACATTTCTTACCTTTTTTATTTTATTGTTGTGTATTATTTTGATTTGTAGCAGCTGAAGCGCCATATGTTTGGTTATAATTTTGTTGAGCTGCCCAAACATCGTTATAATTCACAGTTTCGCCACCAATATTTACAGTTTTATTTTGCGCTTGCTCAGCCTCACGAGCCTTAGCTTCAGCTTCAGCCTGTGCTTGTCTAGCTTGTTCCGCAGCTTGCGCTCGAGCTTCTGCAGTAGTTTCGCCAGTATATTCAGCTGGTTGCTCACCTATTTTTGAGACATCTATAGATTCATCAACACCTTCAGCTTTTATTTTTCCGGTTGCTGTTCCAGGAGTAACTTCAGGATTTATATTATTGTTTCTTTCCTCTTGAGAAGCTTCACCTATTAATTCACCTTTATCCATTCTAGTAACCGCATTATCTATATTATAGATAGACTGATCGGTCTTAAATTTGGTATCATCATGTTTTTCAGGTGGAGTTTCAGGTGTGGTAGGCGGCGTTTTTGGTGGAGTTTCAGGAGTTGGAGGTGTCTCCGGTGTAGTAGGTGGCGTTTTTGGTGGAGTTTCAGGAGGGGTTTCTGGTGTAGGTACTGGTGGTTTTTCAGTATTTGGAGCTGGTGGAGTATAAGCTTCTTCGAATGGAATTACTGGAGTTGTCCAAGTGTTTGGAACTTCAGCAATCTTCTTCATAACCATTTGTTTACACTGGTCACGAATCAAAATTTGTTGCCCATTTTTCAATTCAACTATACGAGCTGTTCCACCAAACGCACCTTCAGCATGAGCATAGTCTTTATTAGAATTCACAAATAGCGAGTAATAATCACCATCCAAAGTTTGATTTCCAACAACTTTAGCGCCTTCCATATATTTCGAATATGCGTCATTCAATTTTTGGAAAGCCGTCTGATCGCCATTTCGAGCAGCATCAACCAAATCATCAACCTCAGTATTCGAAATTCCAAGTAGGTTCCGAGCAGATTCGGCATCGTTCACGAAGAATTGTCCCATATATTCAATATTATCTTCGTTGTGCGATTCAATCATTTTCTTTTGATATTCTTCATTCGAAAGTTTTGAGGTATCCGTTCCAATAGAATATTTACTCTCTTTTTGATCTATGTTATTATAATCATCATTTTCAGAGTCATATTTACCGTTGTTAAAATTCTTTTCTTGCTCTTGAGTATTACTATTATCAAAGTTTGCCAGTTTATTAAATTCAGATGCAGAACTTTCACTAAGTTCAGTTCTAGTATTATCTTCAACTTTTGGCTCACTGTTATTTACATGAACTGGTTCAGCGGATCTACGACCAGCTACGAATGAGATTGCGCCAAAACCAACCAATGCCATAATTCCTAAAACAGCCTTACCAGCTCTTTTCATGAACTCTCGGGATTGTCCAGCTTTAGCTTCGATATTATCATCTTGATCAACAACATTTTTTGCCCTATCGGCTCGTTTTTGTTTGCTAAACGTAAATTCAGCATCACTTAGCTCAATAGAATCTTTTTTAGACTCATTTTTTTCATTTGAAGGTTGTTCAATCTGAACCTGAGCATTATTTTTTTCGCCAGAATCTTTGACTGCAGGTTCCGTCATTGCATTTTCCCAAATTGTATCAAGAACCTTTTGTCGATATTCTGGTTTTTTCGAATATTCCCATATAAATCGATCTTCAAGCTTATTGTTTAAACCGTCAAAATTTACACCGTTTTTTGAAAAATCATTCGAAGCTTCAATCAATTGCTGACGATATTTATTTTTAACTTCTTCACTTTCCGCATTTTGAATCATTTTAGCCAACGAATTCATTCTTTTAATTTCCGAACTCGCTCCTACAGCTTGATCCATTTCTTCTTTTGAAAGAGTAGAAATTTCATAAGGTTGTTCGCTTTCAACTCGATTTTCACCATTTTCCATTTGGCGGTAGTGTTCGTCGCGCTCCATCATTTCATCAAAAGCAACTTTATCGCCTTTATGAATCGCATCGCGAACAGATTTATCAAATTTTTTCGCACCTTTCTTCAATTCTTCTTCACGCTTCTTAAGAGCATCAGCTTCGGCCTTTGCTTCTTGTTTTTGGTTTAGTTCTTCACGAAGAACATCCCAAGAACCATAAACGTCTTCGAAAGACTTGCTTGCGTCTGGCGCAGAATTAAAATTTTCCCCGTTTTTCATTTCTGTCCTTGTTTATTTTTAATTTATTTTACTACCGTATTTTACCACAAGCGTATTAAAAAGTCAACACTTTTTTAAAAATAAAATCGATATTTCTACCGATTTTATTTTTACTAGATATTAAGCTGCGATATTTCCAGAAATTGCTCGAATAATGTTCGAAAAACGTTTCCCCGTTGGAACTTCTCGGTGAACAGATTTCATTGTGCGAATTTCTCGAACGAGTTCTTCTTGTGTTTTAAATTGATTTTCCCGCAAGCTAAATTTATCTTCACGGCCTTTATAAGTTTCGAAGTTTGCGCAATGACCTTTGAAATGTATAAAATGTATAATATTCGAGCTTTGAGCTTCATCATCTCGCAATAAAAAACTACCCTTTTCACGATCAGCTTTTAGTTCAGCGTGTGCATAGATATTTTTCAGGTGTTCAAGAGCTTCTTTTTCTGATCTCTTTTGTGTTTCTACGATTTCTTTTTGTTGTGCTGGGTCCAAGCTTTTGAGAGAATCTAAATTAAGATTTTGAAACTCTTCAGAACTACTCTTTTGCTCAAGAGATTTCTTTTGCTCTTTCGTATAATCGTTTATCTTAAAATTTTCCATTTTTGCCTTTTGATTTTTCATGTTTTTTGTTTTAAAAATAACTTATGCTCGTATTATAGCATAAGTTATTTTGATTGTCAATATTTTGGTTAAGCTTTTTTAAGTGAAATTTTCACTTCTGAACCTTCAACTTTTACAACCTGAACAAAATCAAGTTGATTTTCTGAAATTTCAGCCTTTGTAGCCAAAACTTCTTTCGAAATTTCTTGTTCAAATTTCTTGAACACATCAAGAACTTCAGCATTTTCAGATGTAAAGTTAAGTTCAATTCGATCATCAACGTTTAGACCAGCTTTTTTGCGCGCAGCTTGAATGTGGCGAATAATCTCACGCATTAAGCCTTCTGCACGTAGTTCAGGAGTTAGCTCAAAGTCAAATTCAACGCTCTCACCGCCAAACTCAACATTCTTAACGTTTAATTCTTCCATCAAAATTGGCGTAAAATCAAAAGATTTTGCATTTTGCGTAACTTTCACACTAGCTAGTGGCTGACGAATTTTTACGCCATTTTTTGCTCGAAGCGCAAGAGCTTCATTCACGTAGCCACGAACTTCAGCCATTTCAGCAAGTAAGCTCTCATCAATCTCGCCAGCTTCTGGCCAATCTTTCAAATGAACTGAGCCATCACCAACCATTTTGCTCCAAAGCTCTTCCGCCAAGAAAGGCACAAATGGTGCAAGAATCAGTGCAAGATAGCTCAAAATATAATGAAGTGTCTGATAAGCTTGAAGTTTATCGGCGCCATTTTCGCTCTTCCAGAAACGGCGGCGCGAACGGCGCACAAACCAGTTCGAAGCATCATCTAGGAACGGCAAAACACCCTCAAGCGCGCGCGGAATATTATAAACATTCATATTTTCAGTAATTTCGTTTCGAAGTTCATGAACACGGCTCACAATCCATTTATCAAGCGGATTTTCAAGATTTTTCGAAGGGTCTTTAAGCTCGCCATTAAATTCCCAGCCGTCAACACTTGCATACATCGTGAAGAAATCATACATATTCCAAATCATCGAAAGTTTGCGTGCAACATCCGAAACATCCTTATCGTGAAGCGCAAAATCTTCACCATTCAAAAGTGGGCTCGTTAGCAACAAAAATCGCAAACTATCGGCTGAATATTGGTCCATTAGATCGTTTGGATCAGTATAGTTTCCAAGAGATTTACTCATTTTTCGGCCATCATTTCCAGCAACAACACCAGTTGTAATCACATTTTTAAAGGCATTTTTACCAAACAAAGCAGTATTTACCGCATGAACATAATAGAACCACGCACGAACCTGACCGATATATTCAACAATAAAGTCACCCGGGAAATTCTTTTCGAACTTTTCTTTGTTTTCGAAAGGATAATGGAACTGCGCAAATGGCATCGAGCCACTTTCAAACCAACAGTCAAGTACTTTATCAATTCGAGTGTATTTTTCGCCATCAATTTCAAAAGTGATATCATCAACCCAAGGTCGATGGTAATCTTCAAGTTCTACTCCGCTCAACTCTTTAAGCTCAGCATAAGAGCCAACCACGCGAATCTTGCCGCTTTTAGACTTCCAAACTGGCATTGCTGTTGCCCAAAAACGATCGCGCGATAAATTCCAATCTGGTGCGGCTTCGAGATTTTTTTCGAAACGGCCGTGTTTCAAATGCGCTGGGAACCAATTGATGTTTTCATTTTGCTCAAGCATTAATTCTTTTTGTCCTTGAATATCAAAGAACCAGCTCGGGTGAGCTCGATACATCAATCGATGGCCAGTGCGCGGATTGTGCGGATATTCGTGCCGAATGTAATCGATTTTCCAAACCACGCCACGCTCTTTCAAAATTTTGGCAAGTGGCTTGTTAAACTCCCACACATCTTCACCGGCAAATTCGCCGTCAATATATTTTCCATATTCATCTAACACATGAAAAACTGGAATTCCATATTTTTTACCAAAGTTAAAGTCTTCTTCGCCGTATGCTGGCGCCGAGTGAACAATTCCCGTTCCGCTTTCAAGAGAAACATAATCTGCGCCCCAAACTTTATAAGCGTTCTTCAAAAAAGCATTATCGTCTCGCATTTCCACTGAACCACTACTGATATGCTTACTCTTCCATGAGTTAGTTTTTGAATCATAATAGTTATCTTTTTTAAAATCGTAATCTTCGAAAAGCGGTTCGTAACTCAAACCAATCAAATCCGCGCCATCAATCAAATTAACAATTTCGAAAGGAATTGGTTGCTTTTTCTCATCAACAAAAACTTTTTCAAGTAAATCTTTTGCTAAAATGAAGAATTCATCGCCAACTTTTACTTTTGCGTAGGTAATTTCAGGATTAACGAATAACCCCATATTTGCTGGTAAAGTCCAAGGAGTTGTTGTCCAGGCGAGTATTGCAGTTTTATCTTTTGAGCCTTCTGTATCTTCAAAATCTTTCAACCAGAATTTCACAAAAACGCTTGGGTCGGTTACGGTTTTATAGGCGTCGTTATCCATTGTGACTTCACTTTTCGAAAGTGGAGTTGCCCACGCCGTATCATACATCAAAACACGTTCACCTTCATAAATTTTACCTTTTTCGTAAAGAGTTTTAAACGCCCACCAAACACTTTCCATGAAATCTTTGTCCATCGTTTTGTAGGCATTTTTAAATTCAACCCAACGACCAATGCGATCAATCGTATTCTCCCAAAGCGCCGCATTCGAAACCATGCTTTCGCGTGCAGTCGTTATATATTCGGCAAGCGAAATTTTTTCACCAACTTCGTGTCGAGAAGTGATACCGAGCTTTTTTTCAACAAAGTTTTCGGCTGGTAAACCGTGCGTATCCCAACCCCAACGGCGTTCAACTCTTTTGCCAAGCATTGTTTGGTAGCGCGGAACGACATCTTTTACGATTGAACTAAGGAGTGTTCCGTGGTGTGGCACACCTGTAATAAATGGAGGGCCATCATAAAACACGAATGTATCGTTTTCACTACGATTTTCGACTGATTGCTCGAAAGTTTTTTCTGCTTTCCAGCGCGCCAAAACATCGGCTTCATATTCTTTTGCTCTTCTTCTTGAATTTGCTTGAAATTTCATTATCCCTCCTATAAATTTACTTTATAACTTAGTCTCATCATTTCTTTTGCAGTCTCTAAATGATTGATATTATTTATTTTCATTTGATAACAACCAGTAGCCCAATGACCTTTCGCTGAGACATCTTCAATATCGGAATATTTTTTTGGATCAAAGTCAGAACGTTCAATATTAAGATTCAAATCTAAAGAGTTTTTCTTAACAACAATACTAAAAATATTTTTCTTTCTCATTTTGAAAGCCAAATACATCTTCTTTACCTCTGGTTGAATTTCTGGGCTAATATTCTCAGCAAAATCTTTTAGCTCCCAGTAAAATTCTTGAATAAAATCTGAACCTTTTGATACCAATTCATCTTCACTGTAGTGAATAATTTCCTTAAGTACAGTTCTTTCATCTTTACTGCTATTCGTTATATTCACTTGGCTTTTTTGGGTTCTTCCCTTTTTCATACCCTTTTGCGAGTACTCTACTATATCACCATATTTTCTAAATTCATATAGTTCAACTGGAAAATTTTCTGTAGTATATTCGCTTGCCCTAAGCTGATATTCAGTAAACTTCGGAGATATAAGAATTACACGCGATTGAGACCAATCGATTTCTGGTATGCCTCCTCCATTTTTCTCAATAAATTTTAAAATAAAAGCTTCTTTATTTTTTAGCATTAATGATAAGTATGCTAGGCCCTGATCTGCAACAGAATCACTTTTAATCTTTTTATATTCAATGATCACAAAGCTATTACTCTCATTATCAAACGCCAAAGTATCTATCCGTAGGTTGTCAACAGCAAATTCTGTTTCTATAAATTTTAGGCCAAAAACCTCTTCAAGGTTATCTTCAGTCATTTTCTGAATATCTTTCTCAAGATATTTTTGAGAAACATTCTCTTGTTTGATAGCTGTTAATTTTTTATTATTCAATCTATAAAGCATGCTCTTACCCTTCCCTAAATTAAAAATCACCTCTTTTAGATTCGAGAACCAAGCAAGCTCGGCGATACCATCTCGATTCCAAAAGAAGTGATTCTTTTAGCTCTTAATTTTAGCTTTCACGGAGCTTTCCCGCCCAGTTCTAATCAGTTTTCAAAACCTTTCTTCTGGGAGCTTCGCGGTTGATAGCCGCTCATTTATCAAAATAAAACGCTTTTATGATTTTATTTTATCAAAATTTAAAGATATTTTCAAGCTTTTAAGTGTTTTATTTATTACTATCCTTCGGACAGCTAAATAAAGCCGATACGACACTATTATTTACTACTTTTAGAAATTTCCGACATTTCATCTGCGAACTTTTTAGTACCTTAGATTGCGATTGTCGCCTGTAAACCCTCCGAGCATCTCATCTTCAATAAAGCTTGATTAGTTGCTATACTCCTTAACACTTTAGGATGTGACATAATCAGGTATTATAACGTAATTACAGATGAATATAATAAAAAATTGATTTTATTTTACACCAATTTTTATTCTAGTTATTTATGTAATCCAGAGAGAATAGTTAATAATTTAAAATACAAAAAAGCAAGTCCTATAATAGTAAATAAGAATTGAATAACAATAATAAATGCTATGGTTGTAACATTAGCTTGAATACTTCGTTGAATTTTGTATTGAGCTTCTAAATAGTCTTTTTCAGTGAATTCATTTTTTTCTTGCATAAATAGTATCATTAAATTTTATATTTCTGAATCATCAGTATAAGATTTAATTATACGTGATTTTCTGAAATAATAGTAAGGTATCTGTAGAGCAATAAAGAAAAGCCAAACAAATGAAGAACTGTTTTTTTGTGAATTATACATAAAAAACATAATTACAAAAAAAGAAAGATAGCCACAAAACGTGTTTTCGCATTTTAGCAACTTCTTGGCGTATATCGTGCTTAAGTCGTTGTCTTAAAAGATTTCTTGTTTCAATAGCTAAAGATTCTTTTTGAGTATTTTCTTGATATACATCTGAAGCTTTTTGTTGAATTTCTCTTGAAGCAAAGCTTTTATTTTCTTCAATTTCAATATTATTGTTTAATGGCTTTATTATTTTCTTATCCATAATTTCATTATACATTAAGGATAAGCTTATTTCAATAAATGTTATAGTTCCCTAACAATTTAGAATATGATATAATTGGTGCTGTTTCGGGTTCGGCTGGCACTGGGTTATAGTTCCCTAACAATTTAGAATATGATATAATAAAATTGTTGAATATGCTTCAGGCAAGTTAGTTATAGTTCCCTAACAATTTAGAATATGATATAATTTAATAGCCCATTTAACTGCACCGCTAATGTTATAGTTCCCTAACAATTTAGAATATGATATAATCATAAACATTTGGTAAGCAATACCAACTTTGTTATAGTTCCCTAACAATTTAGAATATGATATAATGTTATCATTTACACCCCGAACACTTGCAGGGTTATAGTTCCCTAACAATTTAGAATATGATATAATTGAATTTGCTGAAGATTATGAAGCTATCTGTTATAGTTCCCTAACAATTTAGAATATGATATAATATAATCATTTCCGTTATCTCGGTCTGCTTAAGTTATAGTTCCCTAACAATTTAGAATATGATATAATCGGAAGCCGAAGAAAAGCTCCGCAACTATAGTTATAGTTCCCTAACAATTTAGAATATGATATAATGATTGTTCTACGTAATTATCAATCGCTTTAGTTATAGTTCCCTAACAATTTAGAATATGATATAATTTAGTGGCATTGAAATACGCCTTAGCTAAACGTTATAGTTCCCTAACAATTTAGAATATGATATAATACTTAATAAAATCCCCATCTGTTATGATGGGGATTTTAGTTTAAAAAAATGAAAGTTGATCGTTCGAAACACACCTTTCTTGCACAGTTTTTTTACCAGCAATCACATACATATTCGTAAATTGATGCTCTGTTAAATAAATCAGACGAATCGAACCAACATCTGGCGCATTTCTCTTAACACGATTCATATGTTTTTCGGCAACATCCCTATTCGGGCAAAGCCTCGTGTAAACACTATACTGCAACATATTAAAACCATCTTTTAGTAAGAAGTTTCGAAAACGTGTTGCCATTCTTCTTTCTTTTTTACTACCCGTAGGTAGATCAAAAAATACCGCTACTCTCATAAATTTGTATGCCATCTTTCCTCTTTTTGTTTTTATTTTTTGTTTTATTTTTATATTTTTGGTAGTTCTAAATTGTTTGAATTTTTCTTCGAAATGCAATCAATAAAACTTTCAACCGTAATCTCGATTGCATTTTTAATTGCAAATTTCTTACCCTTAATTTCGATCCGAAATTTCAAAACCTCAAGCAAAATCCGGCGTTCTTCTTTCGAAAGAGCCGAATCTTCTTTTTCGAACCCACTCAAACCAAATTTTTTAAGCACGAATAGATCAATTAGCGGGCGATATGCTTCAATCAGGTCATCTGCTAAATTGAAGCTGTTTAGTTCATTATGATGAAAAATACCTTGCGAAACCACCAGTCCACGAGCCACCAAATGCCGTGCCAACCCCGTGCGAACAAGTGCATAGCTGTAATTTAACGCCGAATTATACCACATTAGCCGACGACGAGTTGCGTCATCAAGAAGCTGTGAAAAGTAGTCGCGTGCGGCTAAAGACTCACGATTAGTGGAATCTCCAGATTTAACTTCATTTGCACATTTTCGAAGATATTCATCATTTAAGCCAAAATATTTTAAAACGTCAGCCTGATTAGAAATTTTTCGAATAATATTATTCTGCCAAATCTGTTTTTTGAGTGGAATCTTCATCTCAATTTGCTGGCGAGATACTTTAGCTTGCCGCGAATGTTGAGAATATGGTAAAACTATGGTTGTAGGAAGATGTCTCTGATTACAGATTATAATGCTCACCGCTCGAGAAGAGAGCTCATTTAGCAGATTTGTGGTTAAGTTTACACCATAATTATCAATTATTAACGAGTCGATATCTTCAATCGGAATCGAAACGTCTTCTTCTTGAGAAATTAAGAGTTGGTTATTTTTAACGCTTAGTCGAGCGGGATTTTCAATAGAAATAATTCGCCACGCCATTAAATCCACCTATAGTTATCGCCCAAAACGGAGATATCGTAGCGTTCGATTAAAGTTATCATACCACCAGAAATTCTATCAGTACTCTTCTTATCTGCTTTATCGTGACCTATTAAAGATATTCTACTGCTATCTATATCATAGCCGACATAATAACCCTCAACAATCTTATTCTCCGCATAAATCCGCGCATAATCATTCGGATACAACGAAAATTGCTTAACAAATCCATTTTCTTCAGTCGCAAAAATCTTACCATTTTCATCGCGAATTTTATTAAAATCGGCTTTTTCTGCAGCACTTCGCCCATTTGGCGTTGGTAAAATTTCAACTTTTTTAGCATTCAACAAATGCGCATAGATTGGTGAAAAATAGTACTCAAACTCACCCTTATAATTTTTGCGTTTAAACACATCTAATCGAATCGTATCACCATTATTAACAAAAGCCTTACCTTTATTAATTAAGAAACCACTTTTTGAATTTTGGGTGTCATAAATCTTAATTGAGCGAACAATATTACCGCGACCACCATTTTTTGTTGGTTTATAAACTGGGTTACTTAGGTCGCCAAAAGCTTTTTCTGGTTTATTATCAAACTCATTCAATCGTGCTTTTAAAATCTCGTATAGAGCTGGATCTGTTTCACGAACTGGCGAATCGTAAAGTGTTTTTAAATCTACGCTCGTTAATCGAACTCGTTGTTTTCGCGCTACAGCCGGCTTTCCTTTCGAATCTATATATTCTTCAACAATTTTCGGTGAACGAATCGTTTCCTTATTAATACTTCCCTTTCCTGAGCGTTTTGGCATTCTCGAAACAAAAATAGGCGTCGTTTTGTTTCGAAATTCTTCATCATAATTTTCAAGACCAATTAATTCATTACGAAGTTCCATCGGCGATTCATAATGAGCAGTTCTTTTTCGAACTTCTTTTCCAAAATCTTTCCACGGTTCAATATCCTCAAAAGTCTGTTCGAAATCTGTTCGGCTAGAAATTTCGCCCGTTATTTTATCAATAACTTCATCTTCCACCGAATATTTAAAGAGTTCAAAATATTTGTTTAAGCGTGAAATTTTTTGAATAGCACTTTGATCGATTGCAGCAATTATGCAGGCATCTGTAGCGTGATGAAGGTTGTTTTCTTCGCGGTCCTTTGAGCCCACACGCCAAATACGACGCAAATAAGATGTTATTGAGCCATTCGGCACAATCACTCGCTGAGCGGGATTTTCATTCTCAAATTTAGCAAATTTCAAATTCTTACGAAGATATCGGCTTAAGAACTTTGAAATATATCGCGTATCATTTAATGCACGACTATTCCAATCTTCTTTTGGTGGAACTTTCGCAAGCAATCGTTCTTTCTTTCGAAAAGGAAGGTTCATTGAATTTATGCGTGCCTCAAAATCAGCCCATCGGCTTTCATTAGCACCCCAAGCTTCGAAAGGTGTTAAATTACCTTTTTGGCGGTTTTCTTCAGTGAAAACTAAAACTTTATTCATTAAGCTATCATTTCCGCAACGAGAGAATGGAATGATGTGGTCAATTTCGGCATAATGCTCATTGGAAAATAGATTTTCTAGAACAAGCCTTTTTCCAGAATAAGCGCATTTTCCATTTTGTTGTTCGTAAAGTTTAAACTTGGTAATTTGCAGGCCAGTTGGCAAAGGGACATTAAACTCGTTTTGAAGTCGCTCTTTAATACTTTCGTTATAACTGGCATTTGCTTTTTGAACTTTTTTAATTTTTTCACGTTCTTTGAAGTTTTTAGCCAAATCACCCGCAGCTTCAATTTTAATTTGATATGGTGCGCCGTATTCTCTAATAATGGCGTTTACAACCTTAATAGTCTGCGAAACCGCCCGTTTAACAACAGGATTTGTAATTTGAGCTGATTCTCCTTTCGAAAGGGGCGGAAGCTTGTTTTTATCCCCGGAAAGCTGTTGTTTTGTATCATAGCCTGCATTTTTTAACGCATCAGAGTATATATTACCTTTCAATAAAAATGGCAAGATTTTTCTAAGCGCCTTAAATGACAAATGGCCAAAACCACTAACATTAATCATCATCAATGCTTCAACTGCGTCTTCGCTTAAATTAAGCTTCGAGATCTCTTTTCGCAAATTTTCATCATCTTTATTGCATGAAAGAATTTCGCCAAGTTCATCTAGCATTCTATAATTATTGTCACAAACTTTTTGCCAATCTTCTGGAGTGTTTGAAAGAGCAGCTTTAACCTTATGATAAAAAGAAAGTTCACCAAATTTATTTTCTTCACCATTATTTTTGCTATCTTTTTTAATCTCGCCCCGGATCATATTTGCTGGAAAGCTAAAGTTTTCATCTTTTTTATAACCCAAAACTTCACGGACGTGTTGATATTTCAGCACTTTAATGTCTTTAGCTTTTTCAATAATTTTTGAAATTTCTTCTTCTGTTAGACTGCGTTCCTTGTTGTTTATTACAACTCTTAAGTGTGCTAAGTTTTCTGCTAAACGAAACATCTCAAAACTATAACTCGCTTTTGGTGCACGAAATTCAGATTTCTCAAGGCTACATTTTCCGCGCATTTTCATAATTAATTCACTAGTCATAAATGGACGTTGTGAAAAAATGCCGTTAAAATTACCCTCTTTTTCATTTCCAAAAAGGAGAAAATTAATCTTTTCATCTGAAAGCTTCAAGCCAAATTCTTTTTGAATTTTTAAAATAAGTTTCGCTTCATCTTCGAAATTCGCCCGCACGAAAGAATTACTGTAATCTTCAGCTTTATTCCTTTTGTGAGCTATAAATTTTTCATTCGAATTTAATGCGCTAGCAACAGTTTTATATTCTTTGAGTAACTTCTCGTTTTTTGAAATCGCTGAAAGAACTTTCGATTTTTCCTTATCGTTTTCTTCGGCAGATTTTTGATTGCTTTTATATCCACGGCGTTTAGCAATGTGATATAAACCAATAAAGAGTTCCTCGTTCGAGATCTTCTTATTCAACGCCTTTTCTCGAATTTTATATGGATCAAGTTTATTTTCTGGCTTTAAAAGCTTTTCAATTTGCTCTTTAGTTAATAGATTATTATCTCTGAAGAATCTTTTAATAAAATTTAACCGCTGACGGCGACGTTTTAGCCTTCTTCTTGCTGAGCGAGCCGTTCGCCGAGCTTCAGACAGACTTTTACCATCTTTCGGGTTTTCTGGTTTTTCGAAAATCCGAACGCCAACTTTTTCGATTCTTTTGTTATCTTCATCGATTATAGCCCAACCAATTGAGGTCGTACCTATATCTAAACCTATTGAGTACTTCATAACTCTATTATAAGATAATAAGTTTTTTTATTCAATATAAAGATAATCCACCCTTTAAGATTTAAGGATGGATTAGAGCTTTGCCTTAGGTTCGGATAATAGAACTCTCAACCGTAGCTGCACAGTGTGAAACTGCCGCTCTTAGTTGCTAAGATTATTATAGAAACCTAACGATTTAGAATATGATACAATCCTTACTTAAGGGACTGTCCTTATACAGTATACATCTAAATAAAATTATTGTCAATACAAAAAAACACGCTATTTTTTAGCTTAGCGTGCATAGTATGCAACTTCATCAATTGACGGTAAAGGCCGCCCGCGCCACATCTGTAAAAGTCGACCATCATCGGCGATTACTAAGATTGTCGGATATTCAACAATATCATAAGCTTGCAAGAAAAATTGATTCCTACTGTCATCTGGGTTCATTTGCTCAATTTCGAGCCCAGTTTGCCTTTCAAAATCATCAATATATTCTTGAACTTCGCGGCCATAATCGCTAGCATCTCTATAAACTACTACAATTCTCATTTTCTTCTCTAACCTTCAATAAAATCTCTTCGAAATCTTCAACTGTTTCAAAACCATTGAAAACACTTGCGAAACGAATGTACGCAACTTTATTCATCTCAAACAAAACTGAAAGAACCGTTTCGCCAATCTGGTGTGAAGAAACTTTACTTGATTTTTGAAGAAGTTCATTCTCAACACGATTGATAATTTCTTCAACCTGAAGATCAGAAATGAACTTACCAATCGAACGAATAATTGAACTTTTAAGCTTTTCGCGGCTAAAATCCTCACGACCACCGTGCGACTTCATCACAACAATTCGTGGTTTTTCAATCCGCTCATAGGTGGTGAAACGAGTGCCATCTGGCGCAACTCGGCGACGGCGCACGGATTGGCCGTCAACCGACATTCTACTTTCCAAAACTTTTGTTTCGTCAAGTTTAAATTCCATTAATCTTCCTTTTTATTACGTTTTCGGCGTCGCAAGAATGCAGGAATATCGCTTTCATCCTTTTCTTCTTCGTCTTGAGCCCAAATATTTTTAGTTTCGATATCACTAGCAAAATCTTCGGCTGAAGTTTTTTCTTCATTATTTAATTCCATATCAATTGCGTTCGAAATTGTATGGTTAATTTCTTGCGCTTCAGCATGATCATCTTCAAGATTAAAAGTTTTCGAAACAGCACTTTCGAGCGAATTTATTACAGGCTCATTATAATCACGATCAAAACCAGTTGCAACAACTGTGATAATCAATTCATCTTCAAGCTCAGGTTTAAGTGTTGCACCAAAAATGATATTTGCATCTGGAGCAACAGCACCAGTAATAATCTCAGCTGCCTCTTGAATCTCGCTCATACTCATATCATAACCACCAGCAACGTTAAACAGAACACCACGGGCACCATCAATAGAAACCTCAATCATTGGGCTTTCAATAGCTTGTTCTGCAGCTTTTTGAGCACGATTATCACCACTCGCACGGCCAATCCCCATCAAAGCAGAACCAGCGTTGCTCATAATTGACTTAACATCCGCAAAGTCAAGGTTGATTAAGCCATGCTCAGTAATAAGTTCAGAAATACCCTGAACACCTTGCCGAAGAACATCGTCAGCAATTTTAAAAGTTTCAAGAAGCGGTAAATTCCTATCAACAGTTTGAAGAAGACGATCATTTGGGATTGTTATTAAAGTATCAACCGCAGCGGCAAGCTTTTCAATTGCCCAATCAGCATTAGTTTTGCGCTTTGCGCCTTCGAAAGTAAATGGACGTGTTGCAACACCAATAACTAAAATTCCCATTTCACGAGCAATTTCAGCCACAACATGACCAGCGCCAGAACCAGTTCCACCACCAGCACCAATGGCGATAAACACCATATCGGCGCCATCAAGAGCCTCGCGAATTTCTTCTCGAGATTCAAGAGCGGCACTCTCACCAACAATCGGGTCCGCACCAGCACCTAAACCGTTTGTGGTTTCACGACCAAGGTGGATTTTCTTGTCGGCCTTTGATTTATATAGAGCTTGAGCATCAGTATTCATCGCGATGAACTCGACGTTGCTCAAACCAACATCTTTCATTCGATTAACGGCGCTTCCACCGGCACCACCGATACCTACAACCTTAATTTTAGCAAAAGTTTGAACTTCGTTTGGTATAATTTCTGGCATTTCTTCTCCTTAATCTACTCCCATTATATCACTTTATTGTTTTTCTTGAATAATTTTGCAAAAAATCCGATTCTCACTGGCTCTTCATCTCTATAACTATTATATCTTGAAGTATTATCGCGCATTTCGATTAATAAACCGACTGCAGCAGAATACTCGAGCGTTTTGACCTTTTCAGAAACTGTATTATCAATTCCATTTTTACTAATCTGTACTGCAAGCTGAAGATATTTTTTCGCAAATGTATCAATTCCTTTAAGAGCTGCTCCACCCCCAGTTAGTACAATACCGCCTGGTAATTGATTTTCAAAGCCAGACTTTCGAAGAACCTTTCGAACTTCCTCAAAAATTTCTTCAACCCTTGCCTCAATAATTTCATCAATTTCTTGTGTATTAAAGCTGTAATGTTCGCGACCATGTTTTACAACAATATCACTATTGTCTTCTCTTTCGAAGGCAAAACCGTGCTTAATTTTAATTTCTTCAGCAACTTCTGGAGAAACTTTTAGCCCAATCGCAAGGTCGTTAGTAATATTTATTCCTCCGAGCGGAATATTTTCAATGAATTGCAAATTGCCATCTTCGAAAATAACAACACCGGTTGTTGAAGCCCCCAAATCAACAATAACAACGCCATTTTCTTTTTGGTTTTCAGTTAGTACAGCCCGAGCTGAAGATACCGCACTTGGAATGTATAAATTCGAAGAAATATCAAGCCGCTCCAAAATATTTTCAACATTTTCAACTTGTATTCTTGGTGCAGAGATTGCGTTTCCGTAAACCTCAAGCCGTGTTCCAACCATTTCGAAAGGATCAGCAATCCTTTCTTGATTATCAACATTATAATAATAAGGTATAAACTTCAAGATTTCTCGATTTTCTGGGATTTTGCCGATCAATGCAACATCTTCAACTCGGTCAATATCTTCATCACCAACCAAGCCCTTTTCCGAATTCACTGCAACCATTCCATCTACTTTTGTACTCAAAATTTGTGCACCATTAACACTCACAGCCGCTCTTTCCGTTTTATAGCCACTCATGCGTTCAGCTTCAGCAAGAGCTTTATCAATCGCACGATAAACATTTTCTGGATGTGTGATAACACCTTTTTTAAGTCCAGAATTTTCAGCCGATCCAAGCCCCAAAATATTTGGTGAACCATCCCTATCAAAGTTCGCAATAAGCACGCGAACTTTGCTTGTTCCAATATCTATTCCTACCACATATCGAGAATTCTCATTCATAGTTCTATTATACCGTTAATGCTAATTTTTAGCAAGAGTAAAAATAATAAAACCAACAAAATTTATATTTTTATTTCGAAGCAGAATACAAAAAATAAAAAAGCACCCTCGCGGTAGATGGGTGTTTTTTTCAAAAAATAATTTCTGGTGCTGGGAGAAAGATTCGAACTTTCGAAGGCATCTGCCGACAGATTTACAGTCTGTTGTGTTTGACCGCTTCACTATCCCAGCATTCAACTCTTGTATTAAAAAATACTTGGAGCCACCTTTCGGATTCGAACCGAAGGCCTGCTGTTTACAAAACAGCTGCTCTAACCAGCTGAGCTAAGGTGGCACAACCAAGTATATTAATAATTATACACGAGCCTTTTCAAAATTGCAAGCACTTTTTTGATTATTTTTCTAAAATCTCAATCGTCGAATCTACAATCTGAAAATCTGGTAAAAAATGGGAGATTTTTTTGCGAATCTCAGTAGCTCTTGAAATATCGCTCACAAAAATTCTTGCTGTAAAAATATGTTCCGCTCCGTCAAGGCTCCAAAAATGAATATTTTCAATTTTCAAAACGCCTTCAACCGCTAAAATTTGCTTTTTAATTTTGTTCAATTTTTTTATACTTGGCGCACGTTGAGTTAAAATTTTTAAAACACCCCAAGCATTCGAAATTGCTCCCCAAGAAATAAATAATAAAATACATAAACTCGCCACGCGATCGAGTATATGAAGTCCTGAAAATGAAATTAAAACAGAGGTGACGAATGTTAAAATCCAACCAAGTAAATCTTCAATTAAGTGAAGCAAAACCGTTCGGTCAAGAATATTTTTCGAACCATATAAGCGTGCTGCAGCAAATAAATTCATTAAAATCCCCACAATTGAAACAATCATCAACCCTGGAACATTCACATATGGGTGAACATGCGGAAAAGTAAATTCATAATATACAGAAATCGCCATTGTGTATGAAAGCCACAAAATCACACCAGCATTTAAAAGAGCTCCAAGCGCCGCAAATCGTTTATAGCCATAGCTCATTACGGAAGTTGGTTTTTTCTTGCTTAGTTTATTTAAAATTAATGTAATCGTAAGCAGAATTGCATCACCCAAATCGTGAACAGCATCAGCCGAAATCGCCGCCGAACTAAAAAGTGTGCCAAAGAAAAACTCCGCAATCGAAAAGCCCAAATTTAAACCAATAGCCAGCGGAAGATTACTTGATTTTTCATGATTGTGTGTCATTCCAAAATGAGCGTGCACTTGTTTGCAAGCTTTTTTCTCTTTCGAAAATTTAGCTTTCCCTCCCATTTTTCGAAATTTTATTCTAAAGTAAGAATTTCTGCTCCATCTTTTGTGACCAAAATGGTGTGTTCAAAATGAGCCGAAAGTGAGCCGTCTCTCATTAAAACATCCCATTCGCTATCTGTTCCATTGAAAATTACATCACCCTTACCAAGTGAAGTCATTGGCTCAATGCAAAAAGTGTCACCTTCTTGAAAAACTACACCTGTACCAGCTTTGCCATAATTTGGAACTTCTGGCGCCATATGCATTTTTAAACCTACACCATGACCAACCAATTCCCGAACATTACCAAGTTTTGATTTTTTTAGCGATTTTTCAACTGCCGCACCAATATCACCAGTTTTCACGCCAGGCTTAACAACAGCGATTCCAGCTGAAAGTGCTTTTTTAGTATCGTTCAATAGATGCTTAACTGCTCCTTTTGGCTCTTCACCAATTACGGTTGTTGTGGCAGAATCGGTCATCATTCCCTTAAATTCAATTACCATGTCAAATTTTACCACATCACCTTTTTCAAAAGGGATATCATTTGGTGCGCCGTGAACAACACAATCATTCACCGAGATACAAACCACACCAGGAAAATTCACATCTGGCGTTAAATATGCAGACTTTGCGCCATATTCTTTAATTTTTTTTCGTGCAAAAGCATCAACTTCAAGGCCAGTAGTACCAACTTTCGAAAATTCCGTAAGTTCACGCAAAATTCGCGCGAGGATTTTTCCGCCCTCACGCATTGCCTGAATCTGCGCCTCAGTTTTATTGCCAGTAATTAAATTTCGCACGATTCAATTTCCTCCATGATTCGGTCATGAACTTGCCCAACCGTACCAGTTCCGTCAATATGAGCAATTTTTACACCATTTTCATTAAAATAATTTAAAACTGGGTACATTTCTTGGCGATAAATTCGAAGTCGCTCATCAATAACTTCCGGCGTATCGTCAAGCCGACCACGAATTTCAAGCCGACGAATTAATTCACTTCGTGGCACTTCCAGAACAATAACTAAATCAACATTTCGACCATGATTTTGCTTATTTTCAATCAGCCATTTCGCCTGAGCAAGCTGGCGTGGGTATCCGTCAAGAATAACTTGTTTAACATTTTTACTATTTGCGCGATCAAGAGCTTCGCCCATAACGCGATTAACAATTTCTGGGTCGACTAGTTTTCCTGTACTCATTCGCGCAAGAAGTTCGGGATCTTTACTATCACGCAAAAGCTGACCTGCACCAAGCCAGCGCCAATCATTTCGTGCCGCTAATAAATTTCCTTGAACGCTTTTACCAGCACCCGCTGGACCAAAAAATACAATCATTAAATTCCTTTTGTTTTTAAAATTATATACTTTTACATTATAGCATAAAAATTTAAAAGTTAGAAATCTTGGCTAAAAGTAATATTTTGATTATTCTGTCGTAGGGCTGGTATTTTAAGAAGTTAAAGCTATATTTTTATAACACTATTATAAAATAAAACCACGTTATGATCACAATAATTACTTATGAAAGTTCCTCTTTCACGATTTCAGCTAAAACCGCGCCATCGGCAGAATTACCAAATTTTGCTTTCATTTTACCGATAATTGCACCCATTTGTTTGATAGAAACTTCGCCCATTGCTGAAATTTCGTCTTTCACAGCTGCACGAATTTCTTCCTCGCTCGCCATTTCTGGCAAATATTTCGAAAGAATTTCAGATTCTTTTAATTCATTTTCAGCCCGTTCGGCATCTAGTAAATTCGCAGCTTCTTTACGCTTTTTTACTTCTCGCGCAACCAAAGTTTCAATTTCAGCATTATTTAAACCTTCTTCTCGCTTACCAAGTTTTACTTCTTCATCCAAAATTGAAGCTTTCAAGCCTCGCAAAACTGTAGTTTCGAAAGCATTTCGGGCAAGCATTGCAGTTTTTAAATCAGCATTAATTTGTTCTTTTAACATTTTCCTCCTTTTTAAAATAAAAACTAGCCTCTCGGTTGGAATTTAGGTTTTTGTTCTCCATAAAACAAATCTCCTTTTCCTCTATTTAAATTCCAGACACCTTTGTGTTTAGGTTTTGACCCCCAATATTTCAAGTCATCGATATAAAAGTATTTACCCTTATGCCCATAAAAATATTCAGTTTCTCCATATTTCTCGATTATTTCTGCGAGCCTTTCTAAATCCTTATCTTCACCGTTGTTTTTGCTCAGTGCGTATTCGTGTGGTGCTGTTTTAGCATAAGTTTTTGCGAAAATCCACTCATACTTTTCTACAATACTGCGAGCTTCTGCCACTATTTGTTCTTTTAGCATTTTCATCATTCCAAAATAAATCCAGCCTTTCGACTGGAATTTATGTTTTTAGCGAATACCAAGTCGCATTTTTTGTGCTTTTTCAGCACGGCGTTGATTTCGAACGATTGCTTTTTTGCGTCGTTCAACCTTACTTAGAGGCTTCGAAAATCGCATCGATGCTTTAGCTTCGCTCAAAACTCCACTTTGTAGAACTTTTCGATTAAAGCGACGAATAATATTTTCGTTAGCTTCTTTCTGGTCTTTCCTTGTTACATTAATACTCATACTAGTTATCATTTTACCAAAGTTTTTTAAAAAAAGCAAGAAGAAAATAAAATTGCTCAATTCTAGATAATTTTATTAAAATTATTTTAATTTTGCCTGTTCTCGATAAAAATCAATCCAAATTTTTAACAGTCTGTCCTCTGAATAATAATCTGAAATTTCTTTCGACTTCGCTTTAAATTCTTTTAATTTTTCTGGATTTTTCGAAATGTCTTTAATTACTTCATTCATCTCTTCGAAATTTTTACCGCAAAGATATTTTCCTTCAAGAATATTTTTATACAAATCCAAATCTCGTAGCATTATTGGTGCCCCGCAACTAGCCGCTTCCAAAATAGACATCGGGAAAAGCTCCGCATAACTTGGTAAAAGAAACAAATCACAACTTGCATAAAACTTTCGAATTTCTTCGCGTGGAACAATTCCTAAAAATTTCAAATTCTTTGGTGGATTTTCAACTATTTTTTTGTAGCGCTCATAACCACTGGTAATTTTTCCAAACGAAAAACCGCCAGCCCAAACAAATTTAACATTAGGATTATTTTCTGCCAATTTCACAAAATCATCAATACCTTTTCGTTGCTGAACTTGACCAACTCCAAAAACTACAATATCGCTTTTTTTCCAGCCTTGTATTTTTCGAAACTCCTCTCGTTCTTCTTTACTTAAAGGCGACCATTTGTCTTTTGCAACGAAATTCGGAATATAAGTTATTTTTTCTCGGTCGATACCAATTTTAACTAATTCTTCTTTAAAATCTGGATTTACAACCACTAAATGATCCATTTTATCATAAAATTTGATCAGATATTTTTTTACAATTTTTTCAGCAATTGCTGGCATATCTAAACTACCATCAAGAGTGTCGGGAATTAAATGAACATAACCAATTCTGCGGCCAGTATATTTTTTAAAATGTGCAGCTAAATAAAAATGCGGGTCAATAGTGTGAAAATGCGTAATGTCTGGATTTTTTGCACGAAGTGTTTTGGTAATTTTCAGCTCATCTTTTGCCCGATTTTGAAGAAGATTCATAAGTTCGAAATAAGCACCACCAACACCTTGGCCAGCGACCTTATCTGCAGAACTCATCATATTCACATGGATTTTATTCATAGGCCAATTATACACGCTTTCTCTCTAAATGTAAAATCTGCCCTTCAACATTTTTTTGTCCTTGCCATTCATTTAGGCCGAGTGAAAAAACTACATCAATTTCTTCACCAATTTCAGCAAAAAATTCTTCTGGTGCATTAAATTTTAACATTTTAATTTCATTCTCGCCATCTGTTAAAGTTAGCTTTAAATGCTGTTTTTTATAGCCCATTTCTTGCCGAGCTATAACTCGCACCTTTTTAATTTCGAAAGTTGGTTCTTCATTTCCCTTTCCAAAAGGCTCAAGCGCTGTAATTTTTTCGAAAAGCTCCAACGAAATTGGTGAAAAGTCTTCAAGCTGAATATCCACTTTTGGCAAAAGATATTCAAGCTGATTTTTGAGATTAAGTGAATCATAAAAATCGTTCACGCTTTTTCGAAAATCATCAATTTTTGAAGTTAGCAAAGTTACACCTGCAGCCGCATCATGGCCGCCACCTTTGATGATAATTTCACTTGCATTTTGAACCGCTTGACTTGCCGAGAACCCACCGAAGCTTCGCGCCGAGCCTTTTGCAATTTCACCCTCAATTGAAATTACAAAAACTGGTTTTTTAAATCGTTCAAGCAAACCACTTGCCACAATTCCAATAATTCCGTCATTAAAACTTTCATCCGCTAAAACTAAAACTTTATTATTTTCGAAATCCTTAGCTTTTTGAATTGCAATTTCGAGCGCTTCATGTTGAATTTTACGGCGTTTTTTATTTAAATCATCAAGATTTTTAGCTTTTTCAAAAGCCACGAAAGCGTCGTTTTCAAGCATCAAATCCAGAGCCTTTTCAGCTGTCTCAAGCCGGCCAGCTGAATTAATTCGCGGGCCAATAATAAAACCAAGCGTTGAACTTTTTGGCTCTTTCACGCCGGCCAGTGCAAGCATCGATTTCAAACCAGCTCGGCGAGTTTTCGAAAGGACTTTTAGCCCCCAAAAAATATTTTGGCGATTTTCGATAGTTTGCTCCATAATATCACAAACCGTGCCAAGCGCTACCATATCAAGAAACCATTTTTCTTGGCCAAGAGGCAAACCATCAAGTTTGGTTTGCAGGGCTTGAAGCAATTTAAAAGCCACACCAACACCCGCAAATTTCTCAGCCTGCGGATATTTATTTTCTTTTCGGCGCGGATTCACAACTGCTACTGCATTCGGCTGAACTTCGGCAATATTATGATGATCGGTCACAATTGTATCAATTCCAAAGCCTTTTGCAAAATCAATTTCAGCATGGTTTAAACTTCCGCAGTCAACTGTTAAAATTAGATTCGTTCCGCGTTCTGCTAAAATTTTAACGCCGCGCTCATTCATTCCGTAGCCATCTTTAAAACGATCTGGTAAAAAATAATCTACATTCTTAAAGCCAAAACTTTCGAAAGCAGTTAAAATCACAGTTGAGGCCGAAACACCATCAACATCATAATCGCCATAAACAGTGATTTTTTCTTGATTTTTATGAGCAACAAGTAATCGCTCGACCGCCTTTTCCATATCGGGCAATAAAAAAGGATCGTGCTGATTATCATAATCTGGGTTCAGAAAAGCCTCACGATTCTCTTTCGAAATTCCACGATTCTCTAAAATTTGTTCAAAAATTTGCTCCACCACTTTTTTAAAAAACCTACCTTTTTACAGATTTTTCAATATAATTTCTAGAGCGCGAAACACTATTTTGCTCACGAACTTTCACTACAATTGATTGAAGTTCGGAAAAAAATAAAAAATTCGTATTTGCAAAATAAGTGTATGTATTCTTTTTCTTTTCTCTATACAAAAAACCAACTTTTTCAAGCTTAGCGAGCTCACGCTGAATATTACCTGGGTCTTCTTTTAAAAGTTTCGCGAGACCCCGAGAATGCATTTTAATTACAGGATACGTCACGAAAAATACAACAATTTTTCGCTTTACTCGTGATGTAATAAAAATATCTAAATCTACCATATACTCGCCTTTTCGTATTTCTATTTTACAAAATTTTCGATATTTTCGCAAGGCTTATTTTAGCATAAAAATATTTTATTTTTCGCTATTTTTGATGTAAAATAAAATATATGGAATTCTATTTTGAAGTTGCCCCAACAAAAATTGTTCGCTCAAATAGCGAAGTTTTTACTTATGCTTCAAAAGATAAACTTAAAATTGGCCAGATCGTCGAAGTTCCTGTTGGCAAAAAAAGTATGACTGGCATAGTTTGGCGAGAAGTTCAAAAGCCAGATTTTGAGACTCGTGAAATTACAAAAATTATAGAAAAAATAGCAATCCCTGAGCATTTAATTCAGCTTTCAAAATGGATGAAAGAATATTATGGCACTCCGCTCTCACAAGTTTTGAGCGGAATTTTACCAAATGGTGTTAATAAAAATCGGCGTTTTTCGAAAACTGAAAAAAATAAAATAACAGATGAAAAACAAACTAGTTGTTCAAATTTTTTATACACAGCTCAACAAGAAAAAGCTATCAATAAACTTGATAGAATAAATTCAGGAACAATCCTTTTGCACGGAATTACAGGTTCTGGAAAAACTTCAATTTATATTAACCAAGCAAAAAAAACTTTACAAAATCAAAAATCGGTAATAATTTTAGTGCCAGAAATTGCTTTAACTTCACAATTAGTTTCTAATTTTGAAAAGCATTTTGAAAATATTAAGATTATTCATTCACACCAAACCGAATCAGAACGCCATAAAACTTGGTTAAAAATTTTGCACGACGAAAACCCGCAAATTATTATTGGGGCTCGCTCTGCACTTTTTGCGCCAGTTCGAAATTTAGGTTTAATTGTAATTGATGAATGTCATGAGCCAAGTTTTAAACAAGATCAAACACCAAAATATTCTGCATTACGAGCGAGTAGTTTTTTGGCTTCAAAATTTAATTTTAAAGCAATTTTTGGTTCAGCAACGCCGCTTGTTGAAGATTATTTTCTAGCAGAAATTTCGGCAAAAAATGATGGAAATGAAATTATAAAACTAACTGAACTTGCCAAAAAAGAAGCTAAGCCACCAAAAATTGAACTAATAGATTTAACCAAAAAAGATTCAAAATCACACCGATTCTTTTCAAAAAAAATGCTTACCGAAATGGAGCAAACTTTAAATGAAAATAAACAAGTTTTAATTTATCACAACCGCCGTGGTTCAGCGAGCGTAACACTTTGCCATAATTGTGGCTGGACGGCACTTTGCCCGAATTGCCTCATCCCGCTCACTTTGCATACAGATAAATTTCAACTAGTTTGCCATATTTGTGGGCACAAAGAAAGACCGCCAACTTCTTGCCCAGATTGCGGAGAACCAGAAATTATTCATAAAGGTATCGGCACAAAAGCAATCGAAGAAGAGATTCGCAAGCTTTTTCCAAACAAAAAAATTGCACGATTTGATGCCGACAGCGATAAAAATGAAACTGTCGAAAAGCTTTACCATCAAATTCGAAACGGTGAAATCGATATCATTATCGGTACACAAGTTATTGCTAAGGGTTTGGATTTGCCAAATTTAAAAACCGTCTGTGTAGTTCAGGCAGATGCTGGTTTAGCTTTGCCAGATTTTACTTCAAGCGAGCGAAATTTCCAGCTTATTTCACAAGTTATTGGGCGAGTTGGGCGACATTCGAACGAGTCAAATGTGATTATTCAAACTTACCAACCTGAAGCCCCATCAATTCAATTTGGTTTAAAACAAGATTACGCTGGTTTTTATGATTTCGAAATTAAAAATCGCCAAAAACAGAATTATCCACCATTTGTTTATTTATTAAAACTAACTTGCGTTTATAAAACTGAAATTTCAGCCGTGCGAAATTCGCAGAAAGAGGCGCGCGAAATTCGCAAAAGGTTTTCGAAAGATATTCAAATTTTTGGTCCAACGCCAGCTTTTTATGAGCGAATTGGCGAAACTTATCGCTGGCAAATTGTTATAAAAAGTAAAAAACGAGCACCGCTTTTAGAAATTGCGCGCGAATTTCAAGGCAAGCCACAATGGCGCGTTGATTTAGATCCGCCAGGTTTGATTTAATTATCTTTTTTCGAAGTATTAAAAAAATAATTCTTTAGGTAGTGTAAAATAGCTTTTCTTGCTTCATCTTTTGTAATTTTGTTAAATTTTATCTTTTCAATATCTTCAAGCATAAAGCCAGTTAGCTCGCCAAATTCCACCACGCTTGGCGAAAATTTATTATCAGAGCTAGAAAATCCTTGCCCTTCAGAAATCATTCGCCCGCAATAATCTTTTGCAAGATATTCTATACCTTCATAATTATCCGTTTCGAAAAATATCAATGCAAGATAAGTCAACGATGAAAACTTTTCCCTGTCATTTTTTGGTTTTATTAGATCTAAAAAATCTGTAATTTCTTTCATGGAATAATTCCTTATACTTTAAAGAGCAAAGATTAACCCATCTCCACCAAAATAATCCAACCGTCAGAAGATAGAGTTCCGATATCACCACTATTAGTTTTTATATATCTTTTACATTCTTTGCCATATTCCGATATTTTTTTCGGGTAAAATGTTTTTATGTCATTATCACTAAAATAATCAGTAATGATTAAAGCATATTTTTCAAAAAAATATATACTTTGATCGAGCATATCTCTGTCAAAATACCTATCTATCACAGGACCTAACTCTATGTCAAACTCCTTTTCTATATTTGCAGTTATTTCGTCCATATTTACCTCCTAGTAAAACACTAATCGAAACTTCTGCTCTTAATTGTAGTGTGCATATACGTATGTTGTCAAGAGTTTTTTAAAATATCTAGATTTATCGTTTCTTTTCGCTGGTTGAAACGAATTATAACTTTTGACTTTTCAAAATATTCGCTCTTTACTGTTTTCGAAAAATCTTCACGCAAAAAATCTGAAATTTCATCCAAAATCCGCTCATCTAAATCACGTAAAATATCACGGTGCGAATAAGTTCCAATTGAAAAATATCCCGTTCGAGAATTCTTGAAATCCTGATTTTTAAAGTGATAAAAACCAAAACTAAAACCAATGAATCGCGAAAGATTTTCAAGCAAAAAATCGCGGGTTTTAGTATTTTCAGATTCAACCGAAATTCGCAAAATATCGCGCCGATTTCTCGGCTTCGAAAGATATTGCGAAGAAAATGCACTCGTTTCGTGAGGTTTAAATCTTAAAATTGGCTTTTCGAAAAAATATTTCGAAGCATGAATTTCATTCAACATTTTGCGAATTTTACTCAAGTCAAAATCATCATCAAATCGCCAAGATTGCTCTTCTGCAAAAATTTGATTAGCGTATTTTTCAATTTCCCAATCTTCAATCTGTAAGTTTTGATCCATAAATTTTTCAAATTCTGAATATATATTTTCATTTTTCGACTTTAAAGATATTTCAGTGATCCCGCTATTATGCCAAGTGAAGCCTAATACCGAATAGTCCTCAAAATAAACCCATCCTCCTTCATGCATTCTTCGCCAGAATTCATCCACGATAATGTGTTCATATAAATGCAGAACTTCCCAATATTTATAAGATTTATATATATTCAAAATTAACCTTTCTCTTTAAAATAAAAACGAGCTATATAGCTCGTTAACCTTGAGACTACTTTCTTCGAGTATTATACTTAATACCTTCTGAAATATGCTTATTAGTCCCTTTAAACTTCTTGGAGGAACCATCGCTGCGAGTATTGGTTTTCTTTTTATGTGATTTTAATTGAGAAATCCAACCACTCTTGTCATGCTTCTTATCAGCCATATAACCACCTCTTTCTAAAGTGCGGAGCATTCTTAGCTCATTCGAAATATTTGTCATTTTAAATATCTGGTTTTAATCCTATCATAATTAAATCTAAAAATCAATAATTTTATAGCTTTTTTACCCTAAAAATGGTATAATAAAAAATAATGAAAAAAGAAGATATCATAACCTTACCTAACCAAAATTTGCGCAAAAAATGCGAACGCGTGCATGTTATCACAGATGAAGTTCGTCAAATTGTGCAAAATATGGTTGATGCCAGCCTTGACTGGGAAGAGGCGCACCCGCACGAAATTTCAGCTGCAATTGCTGCGCCACAAATTAACAAACTCTATAAAATCATTATCGTTCGAAGTGATCTAGATGATAAAAATAACAAGGAATTCACCGCTTTAATAAATCCTGAGATTACAAAATTCGAAGGAAAAACCGTTGAAGATTTCGAAGGCTGCCTTTCAATTAAAGGAATTTATGGCAAAGTTCCGCGAGCTTCAAAAATTCGCGTTAAAGCGCTTGATATTTATGGAAATGAAGTTAGAATTAAGGCCGAAGATTTTCTTGCCCGCGTTCTTCAGCATGAAATTGACCACACAAACGGCATTCTCTTTATCGACCATATTCGCGACAAAAAAGACGCGTTTTACCGTTTAGATGAAGATGGAGAATTACAGCCACTAAACTACGAGAAAGACATCAAAAATAACTCTGATTTATGGGAGGATTTATAGTTGAAAAATCCTATAATTTTCTTTGGTACGGAAGATTTTTCGGCCGTTTCACTCCAAAAACTTATTGATGAAGGTTTCGAAGTTGCTGGAATTATCACTAAACCAGATTCCAAAAAAGGTCGCGGCCAAAAACTTCAATCGCCAAAAGTTAAGAAAATTGGCGAAAAATTTAAAATTCCCGTTCTTCAACCACAAAAAATGGGTGAAATTGTTGATTTTGTGAAAACTTTCGAAAATCCAGTGGGTGTTTTAGTTTCGTTTGGGCGAATCATTCCGCAAGAAATCATTGATCTGTTCACGCCCGCAATAGTAAACGTTCACCCTTCACTTTTGCCAAAATACCGCGGGCCAAGCCCAATTGAAAGCGTAATTTTAAATGGTGATACAAAAACTGGCGTTTCGCTAATGAAACTCTCAAAAGAAATGGACGCTGGCGATATTTATTCGCAAGAAGAAATTAAACTTTCGAAAACAGAAACTGCCAGTGAGCTTTATGAAATTTGCGGTAAGATTGGCGCTGAAATGTTGGTGCGAGATTTACCAAAGATTATCTCTGGTGAGCTAAAAGGCGAGAAACAAGATAATTCATTAGCCGAATATTGCAAGCTTCTTAAAAAAAGTGATTCAATTCTAAATCCAGAAAATCAAACCACAAAACAAGCAGAACAACAAATTCGAGCTTTCGAAATCTTTCCAAAAAGTAAGATTCAAATTGATGACTATTTAGTAGTTATTAAAACTGCGAAAGTAGTAAACTCGAACCCCGAAAATTCACCTTTAACGCTCAAATTTGCAGATGGAGAGTTTCTAGAAATAAAAACGCTTCTTACGCCGAACGGCAAAGAAACAACTGCGCAGAGCTTTATAAACGGCTATTTGAAATAATTCTACAAAGAAAAAACCGTGTTTAGTTGCACGGTTTTTTGAATTCTAGCTAAAAATTTTATCAATATTAGCTTTAAGTTCGTCTTGCATTTCCTTCATTACGATTGTTGTAATTTGATTAAAATCTGGTCGGTTGATTTCAAGCCATTTCATTGAAGCAAATTCCGCAATCGTTTGGCGATTTTCTTGCCCACCATTTTGTTGAGTTAGCGCTATAAATGCACGATCGTTTCGAAAATCTGGCACATTAATCATTAGCCAATTATCTACAAAACCTGGAGCGTCATCGATAATTTTTTCAAACTCTTCAAGCCTTTCATTCGAAAATCCATCTGTTATGCGCTCGCCAACACGAGTTTCAAGTTCTTCCTGAACATGTTGTTTAAAAACTGCTGCTTCTTGCGGAGACATTCGTTCAATGCCAATTCCTTCAAAAAATTTGTCGTCTAATTGAAACATTCTCTTTTTCCTTGTTTAATTATTTCTATTTTAGCACAAGCAAAATGTTTTTTCAAATTATTTTATTATATTATCTAGTCTTTAAGTTTACGAGCAACAACTTCACGGGTAAAGAATTCAAGTTTATCACCAACTTCAAGCTGGATTTTCTTTTTAGTTTTCAACGAAAGACCACACATTTCACCCTCAATAACATCTTTCGCTTCTTGTTGCTGGCGCTGAACGTGCGAAACTTCAACTTCAGCAATTTGTTCTTTCTTTCGAATTACGCGAGCTAGCAATCCAGCATAAACACGACCTGATTTAACTTCTCCACCAGCAATGATTTCTTCTTTCATTGTGCGGAAAACGCCTTTAACTTCCAGCGAACCAACTTCAGTCTCAACAACTTCTGGCACAAGAAGTTTTTCCATTTCAGCACGAGCATCGTCAAGAAGCTCATAGATAACTTTATAAATTCGAACTTCAACGCGGTCACGAGTAGCGATTTTTTTGATTGCGGGTGGAAGTTCAACGTTAAATCCATAAATAATTGTTTTTTCGCCAGCAGCAGCTAAGTGAATGTCATTTTCAGTAATGTTTCCAATTCCGCTACTTACAACATTTAGGTTAACTTCACCACCAGTTTCAATCAAACGCAAACTGTCCGATACAGATGTAAGCGAACCTTGAACATCGGCTTTAATTACGATATTGAAATCTTCAGCATCATGTTTCTGGTTCATCATTTTTAATAAATCTGCACCAGTAACATTGGCGGTTGCAGCATTTTGAGCAGCCTCAATTTTAGCCTTTTGAGCAAGATTTCGAGCCTCTTTCTCATTTTTTACCACCTTAAAAACATCACCAAATTGTGGTAGCTCTTTGAAGCCAGTTACAGTTACAGGAGTTGAAGGGCCTGCAGATCTAAGAGCTCCCCCTTTGTAGTCTTGAAGGGTTCGAACTTTTGCGTAAGTTGTTCCAGCAACTAAAAATCCACCTTGTTTCAATTCTCCATGTTCAACAAGAAGAGAAACAACTGAGCCTTTCCCGACCTCCATATGCGACTCAATCACCAAGCCTTCAGCAGGAATATCAACATCAGCGCGCAATTCCTCTAAATCAGCAGTTAAAATAACCATATCAAGAAGGTCATCAATCCCATCACCATTTTTTGCCGAGATTGGCACCATAGTAACATCACCACCCCACTCCTCTGGGATCAATCCACGTTCAGAAAGCTCTGCCATTACGCGATCTTTGTTTGCAGTGTCTTTATCCATCTTATTGATTGCAACAACAATTTTTGCGTTGGCATTTTGAGCAAATCTAATTGCTTCAATAGTTTGAGGTTTAACACCGTCATCGGCCGCAACAACAATAATTACAACGTCAGTTAAAGTTGCTCCGTGTTGGCGAAGTGCCGCAAAAGCCTCATGTCCTGGTGTGTCAAGAAGTGTAATTTTTCGGCCTTTTCTTTCAGTTTGATAGGCTGAAATATGCTGAGTAATTCCACCAGCCTCGCCAGAAACAGTTTTTGTACCGAGAATTGTATCAAGAAGTGTAGTTTTTCCATGATCAACATGCCCCATTACCGCCACAATTGGTGGCCGAGGTTTTGCATTTTCAGAAACTTCATGCATTTTCTGTAATCGAGAAGTCACAACATCGGCTTTTGCTTTTTTCTTAAGTTCAACATCTTTTAAACCAAGTTCTTCAACCACAATCACGGCAGTTTCGAAATCAATTCGTTGATTAATAGTTGCAACAATTCCATTCTTAAAAAGCTCACCAATCAAAGTTGTAACAGGGAGATTTAAAGCTCCAGCTAGCTCATCAACAGTAATTGAATCTGTGATATTTACGATTTTCTTCTGACTCATACAACCTCCTCTGGTTTTTTATTTTTCTTAAGCTGAAGTTCGGAAACCGATTTTAAAACCGATTTCCGACTATTCAGCGCAAGAATAATTTTGAATTATTTTGCAAGGCTAAGAGAAATTTTTCGATTCTCTTTATCGATATCAATAACTACAAATTCTTTACGCTCATTTAGAGTAAAGATATTTTCTGGGTTAATATCGTTTCCTTTGCCAAGTTCTGAAACATGAACAAGAGCTTCAATTGCTGGGCTGATTTTTACGAAAGCACCAAATGGCGTAATTCGTGTTACAGTTCCTTCAACACTTGAACCTTTTTTAAATTGCTCAACCTCTGAAAGCCAAGGGTCTTCAGTTAGTTGTTTCATTGAAAGGCTTAGGCGATCTTTATCAATTGCGATAATTTTTGCCTTAATTGTATCACCGATTTTTACATAATCTTTTGGATTATTTACGCGTTCCCAAGAAATTTCAGAAATGTGGACCAAACCTTCAATTCCTTCAATATTTACAAAAACGCCAAAATCTACAACGCCAGTTGCAACACCTTCAACTTCATCTCCAATTTTCAAGCTATCAAATCGTTCATTTAAGCCATCTTTGATAGCCTCTTTTTCACTAAAGATAAGTTTATTAGTTTTGCGGTCTGCATCAAGAATTCGAACGTTGATTGGCTTATCAATAAGCGCATTCAATCGGCTCAAAATCTCATCTTTGTCGCTTGCGCCAACTCGTGGGTAGTGTTCTGCTGAAAGTTGAGAAACAGGTAAGAATCCGCGAATTCCTTCATATTCAACTAGCAAACCACCTCGGTTAGCATCAAATGGAATAATTTCGATAATTTCACCATTTTCCATTTTTTCGATAACTTCTTCCCAACCGCGATCTTTTGCAGCTTTTCGAAGAGAAAGCAACGACATTCCGTTGTCCATTTCAGTATCAACAACACTTGCTGTTACTGTTTCACCTTCAACAAGGTTTTTTGAATGACCAGCTTCTCGGCGAGGAACAAATCCAACACCTTTCGCTCCTAAGTCAATCAAAATCTCGTGTTTGCGAACTGAAAGAATTGTTCCTTCAACAGTTTCGCCTTGGTTTAGTTGGTTTACGCTCTCTGGAGTAGACGCCAACAATTCGTCCATTGTTATTTTTTTGGCTGTTGCCATTAGTCTTTAAGACTCCTTCCTTAATTGTATTTCTTTGAACATAGCTAAAATTAACCTGCCCAATAGATTGCTACCATTTTAACATTTTTAGCTAAAAAAATCAAGCGTTTTAAAAGGTTGAATTTTTATTTTTTTCATCGTAAAATAGAGTTATGATTATTGCAATTGATACGGGTGGAACAAAAACTTTATTGGCAGGATTTTCAAAAGAAGGCAAACTTTTAAAATCTTTCGAATTCCAAACGCCAAAATCTCAGCAAAAATATCTTAAAATTATTGAAAAAGTTATTAAAAAAGAATTTTCGAAACAACTAGAAGCGGGTGAAATCCAAGCAATTTCTTGTGCCGAACCTGGAATTATTGAAAGTGGCATAATTTTGTGGGCAAAAAATTTACGCTGGCAGAATTTTAATGTAAAAGCCGAGCTTTCAGAACTCTTTCCGAATATTAAAATTTTAGTTGAAAACGATGCCAATCTTGCTGGACTTTTCGAAAGTAAAAAAATCAAAAATAAAGCTCAAAATATTCTTTATGTTACACTTTCAACGGGAATTGGTTCAGGAATAATAACAGATGGAAAAATCAACCAAGGCCTAAAAAATAGCGAAATTGGACGAATCCCAATTGAATTTGATGGCCGAGTGCGAGAATGGGAAGAATTTGCAAGCGCACGGGCAATTTTTAATGTTTATGGCAAATATGCGAGTGAGATTTCAAAACCACGACAATGGCAAAATATTGCCGATAGAATTTCGCGCGGATTTTTAGTGATAATTCCAGTAATTCAGCCAGAGGTAATTATTATTGGTGGTAGCCTTGGTGAAAATTTCAAAAAATTTGATCTTTTTCTAGAACAAATTGTTCGCGAAAACCTGCCCGAAGGAATTTCTTGCCCAAAAATTATTCAAGCTCAAAAACCGCGCGAAGCAGTAATTTATGGCTGTTTTGAATCTGCAAAAGAGGCGTTGAATTTTTAATGAATTTGGAATTTGTTGAAAAATTGCGCACAGACTTTCCTCAATTCAATTTCGAAGAAAGTGATGATTTCTATTGGTCAAAGAAAGAAAATACAATTTTTTTCGAACCAGAATCTTCAAATTTTCATCTATTAATTTTGCATGAATTAGCTCATGCATTACTTGGCCACGAAGATTTTTGGCTTGATATTGAGCTCCTTAAAATGGAGTCCGAGGCTTGGGAGCTCGTTCGAAATAACCTTGTAAGTCAATATGGGTTTTGTTTTAGTTCGAATTTAGCTGAAAGCAAGCTTGACACTTATCGAGATTGGCTACATAAAAGAAGCCTCTGCCCAAAATGCAAACTAAATGGTTTTCAACAAAAAGATTTAACGTATAAATGCCCTGCCTGCGGAACTATCTGGCAAAATAACGATTCTCGTTTTAAAAGTTTACGGCGAAAAATAAAATAAAATCACGCAATATTCTGAAAGCGTGATTTTATTTGTATATCTTTTTAAGCTACACGAACTTCAATTTTTGATTCTTCAGATTCGTCAGTCATTGAAATTTTTGTTGTAGCTGGACCACGACGGCTAATTCGACCGCCCTTTTGTCCTGCGATTTTTGCAAGTTCACGGTTTGCAGCAAATCCACCAGTTGTTCCATTTTTACCGCCTTTTTGCCCAATTCGTGAATAAAAATCTTTTCCATATTTTGCTTTATTAGTTGCAGCTGCCTTTGCGCCGCCCGCCTTTGTTCCGGCCATTTAATCTCCTTTGTTTTATTAAAATCTAATCTATTTTTGATTATGTTTTAATTATAGCACAACTTATGCTTTTTGTCAATATTTACATAAGAGCTTTTTTATTTTATTATAATATTTTTGTATTTCTAATCTGTTTATGTTATAATTTTCTTATGTTTTTTCGAATAAATAATAAGTTCTACCGTAAGTTACCTAAGCAAATTTGTATATTTTTCTTGCCAAAATCAATAAAAACTAAGACACAAAATAAGACAATTCTAGAGCTTCAAAAACAATTTTCGAATACTTTACCGAATTTTACCAAAAACGAGCTAGAAGAGTATAAAAATAGTATTATAAATGTAAAATTATGGCACGGAACTGGAGGCTTTAAATATAGTTCCAGCGGAAATATTACACCAATTTTTGATAATATTTTAAAAAATGGATTAAAAACCCAACAAGATGACTACTTAATTATTTATTCTAAAAAATTAAGTATGAAATCAATATCTCTAGTAAATAAAAGAATTATTGCTAGATGTTATGCAGATAATCATAATTTTAAGAATCCTAAAACTTTTCGCTTTGGCGATAGTATTTTTTGGATTGTGCGACATTACACAAAAATGTATATTTTAGCATATACGATACTTGCTCCGCGTTCACTCATGAATATTCTTAACTGGAGAGAGAAAAATAAAATAAATTCAAAAAAATCTTGGAGCAGAAAAGTAAATAAATCTTGTAAAAATACATGGGAATCTTTTGAAAAATACTCTGATATTAGAGAAAACTTCCCGGTAATTCTCGGTATTAAAAGCCTGAACAAAACTGCAAAATTGCCAAAAATATTTAGCGAAACTGAGATTCGTTCTTTAGAGGATATTCCTTTTGATGATATTGTTCACATAGAAATTCCTCTTGAAAAATATAATAAATTAAGTAATAAAATTCGAAAATATAACCAAAAAGTAAAAATATTTCCTATTGAATTAGGTGAATTATTTGAATACAAAAATAGTTCTAAATAAATTACGATATTATATCATACTCTCAATTATTTTTTCAACAAATCTTAATACGAAAAAACTCCACCGATTAGGAGGAGTTTTTTATAATTCGGCACCGTGCTATTTTCCCACTTTCGTAGTATGCTCGCCGCTACTGGGCTTAACTTCTGTGTTCGGAATGAGAACAGGTGTTTCCCCAGCGCCATGGGCACCGAAAAAAGGTTTTGTGCTTCAACTCGCCACAAATTCCTAAGCGGTGAGCCAAAACCTCGTTTCGATGTCCTTGGTATTATTTTGGTAATGCCAAGATTTTAGATTGACTAGCGATTATCTTTGATAATCACCAAACACTAGTTAAGTCTACCACATTCACGCCAATAATACAAGATTATTTTAGTGAATATGGACATAAAAAGGCGATTGGACTATTAGTACGCTTCGGCTAGCCTGTTACCAGGTTTACACCTTGCGCCTATCAAACAGATCATCTTTCTGTGTCCTCATGGGATTCCTAATCTTGGAGTCAGTTTCGCGCTTAATATGCTTTCAGCGCTTATCTTAACCGAACATAGCTACTCGACACTGCGGCAGGTGGCCACAATCGATACACCAGAGGTTCGTTCATCTCGGTCCTCTCGTACTAGAGACAAATCTCCTCAAGAATCCTTACGTCCATGCCGGATATAAACCGAACTGTCTCACGACGTTCTGAACCCAGCTCGCGTACCACTTTAATCGGCGAACAGCCGAACCCTTGGAAGGTGCTCCCCCTCCAGGATGTGATGAGCCGACATCGAGGTGCCAAACCGCGCCGTCTATGTGAACTATTGGGCGCGATAAGCCTGTTATCCCCAGGGTAACTTTTATCCGTGTGCGCTGTCGATCCCACATTCAATGAACAATGTTCTTACAGCGGGTCACTTGCTCCGTGTTTCCACTCTGGTCGAATTGTAATTCTCGCAGTCAAGCTGGCTTATGCGCATGCACTATCACTTCGATTTCCATCCGAAGCTAGCCAACCTTTGAACGCCTCCGCTACTCTTTAGGAGGCAACCGCCCCAGTTAAACTACCCGCCATACACGGTCCCATTACCGGATAACGGCAATGGTAAGACAAAGACTACATCAAGGGTGGTATTTCACCTGTGGCTCCACAAATACTGGCGTATCTGCTTCAAAGCCTCCCACCTATGCTACACATGATGTAACCCGTGTCAATGTAAAGCTGTAGTAAAGCTCCATGGGGTCTTCTCGTCCTGGCATGGACAGACGGCATCTTTACCGCCAATGCACTTTCACCGAGTCCTTCGCCGAGACAGTGCCCACATGATTACTCCATTCGTGCGGGTCAGAACTTACCTGACAAGGAATTTCGCTACCTTAGGACGGTTATAGTTACCGCCGCCGTTCACTGGGGCTTCAGTTCGCACCGTAAAGCACTCCCCTTAACCTTCCAGCACTGGGCAGGAGTCAGCCCCTATACATCCACTTTCGTGTTCGCAGAGACCTGTGTTTTTGGTAAACAGTTCCGTGGGCTCTTTTGCTGCGGCCTCCGCATCGTTTGATACGAGTTTGCCACGCTCCAAGCTAAGCCATTTGACTTGTTCTATCTCGGTAAAGAAGTTTAAGATACTCATATATACCATTAATCTTAACCTAATTGCTTGAAACACGACTCGCATCGAATGATGCGGAGGCAGACCTTATCCCGAAGTTACGGTCGCTGTTTTGCCGAGTTCCTTAGCGAAGGGTCTCTCGTAAGCCTGAGTCTACTCGACTCGAGCACCTGTGTTGGTTTGCGGTACGGGCGGCTATAACCACGCGTATATCTGCTTTTCTAGCCAGTACTTTCATCAAAATCGTTAATCCGTAGATTAACTTTCACTCCTTTTGCGTTCCCGCTAAGTTGGACGGATATATACCAATAATCCGCTTCGACTAATTTACCGTACACAGTATACAAATTATAACCGGTTCAGGAATATTAACCTGATGTCCATCGCCTACGCTACTACGCCTCGGCTTAGGCCCGACTAACCCAGGGATTATTACAGTAGCCCTGGAAACCTCGCTCTTACGGCCGAAAGGATTCTCACCTTTCTTATGGTTACTCATTCCAGCATTCTCACTTCCTAACGCTCCACCCAACCTTACGATTGAGCTTCACCGCCGATAGGAACGCTCCTCTACCACTCCGTTAAACCCGTAGGAATAACGAAATCCATATCTTCGGTATAACACTTTAGCCCCGTTACATTTTCCACGCAAAATCTCTTGACGAGTGAGCTGTTACGCACTCTTTAAATGAATGGCTGCTTCTAAGCCAACATCCTCGCTGTTTAAGAAATTTCACCTTGTTTCCCACTTAGTGTTAATTTAGGGACCTTAGATGATGGTCTGGGCTGTTTCCCTTTTGAGCACCGAGCTTAGCCCCGATGTTCTAACTGCCATGGTACCACCAACGGTATTCGTAGTTTGTTAACGGTGGGTACAGTTGCCCGCCCCAGTCGTTTACAGAGCTCTACCCCCGTTGGCTATATTACATGACGCTAGCCCTAAAGCTATTTCGAGGAGAACCAGCTATCTCCGAGTTCGATTGGCATTTCACCGCTAACCACAAGTCATCCAAATGCTTTACTGCGCAAACTGGTTCGGTCCTTCACTGCGTGTTACCGCAGCTTCAACCTGCTCATGGTTAGGTCACCCGGTTTCGGGTCTAATCCCATGCACTTATCGCCCTATTCAGGCTCGCTTTCACTGTGGCTCCGTCACTTGACTTAACCTGGCGCATGAAATTAACTCGCTGGATCGTTCTACAAAAAGCACGCCGTCACAGTATAAATACTGCTCCGACTCCTTGTAGGCACACAATTTCAGGTTCTATTTCACTCCCCTCCCGGGGTTCTTTTCACCTTTCCATCGCTGTACTAGTTCACTATCGATCGTATATTATATTTAGCCTTGGCTGGTGGTCCAG
>ERZ773250.13-NODE-13-length-147392-cov-56.063385_pt1 | contig 147392 bp, 114 predicted proteins | sample MGYA00511258_ERZ773250 | MGnify/ENA primary metagenome ERZ773250 (study PRJEB29015, sample SAMEA2738164) | human oral metagenome | biome: human oral; feature: human-associated habitat; material: saliva | place: China | collected 2187 ... | reverse complement strand
GGAGCCCACCACCGAGGAAGACGCACCGGAGGCACCCGAGCCGGAACCCGCGCTCGCCCCGGAAACCATCAAGGAACCCTCCGACAGCATCGAGGAACAGGAAGAGCCCACCAAGCTGGAACCTGAAACTTCGGCAGACACCCCGGAGACAACCGAACAGGAAGAACCTGCACCCCAACACAACAACACGCAGGCACCCCTGGACACCTCCAAGCCCCGAAGCATCCTCGACATCTACAACCCCACCCATGTCGAAGAAGAGGAACCGAAGGAACCCACCACCGAGGCGGAACCCGAAGACACCTTCACCAACGACCTCATCAACATGCTCAACACCCTCACCGCCACCAACAAGGCAGACAAGGAAGACGAACCCAACCACGCAATCGGCGAATACCAACTCAACGGAGCAATCCAACAGCCCCTCATCCCCCTCCCCGAAGAAGACGACAACCCCCTCTGGTGGGCAACCCAAAGCAAGACCGTACCCTCCTGGGCACAGATGACCCCCGAAGACATCCAGGAAGAAGAGGCAGAGCCGGAAGAAACCCAGACCGAAGAGCAGGCACCCGAAGCAGACCCCACCCCCGTGGAAGACGCACCGGAAGCACCCGAGACTGCATCGGCGCTCGCTCCTGCACCCATGCAGGAGACTCCTGACCAGACCCCGAGCGTTGGTGAAGCCGCCGCCCAGCTGGGTATCAGCATGAAGACGTTTGTTTCCCGAGTCCTTGAATCGGTAAGCTACAAGTTGAAGCACAATCACAAGATTGACCAGCTCGCAGGCATCTTCCACACCAGCGCTGACTCTATCATCACCCGTGTCTTGCTTGAGACGGATTTTGATGAGCTGACGGTAGAACGAGTGGGCTACTTGGTCATGGCTCGCGAATCGGATGTTTACATGCTTGCCGCAGGAATCAACGTCCCCATTGAGACGTACCACTACTCCGAGGATGCCCTCTACCGGGGACAGTCCACTGGTGTGAAGCTGTCTGATATTGCACAGAACCTGTCAAAGAGCACCCCGACCGTCGTGCGTACGATTCTGGACGCTCGCCCCGTCCCCGCCAAGGAGCATACTTTGAACTCTCTGTGCCGCTCGACCAACACCAACGTCGAGCAGTTCCTCGACTGGCTACTCGTTGAACACTCCGAGCATCTGGAGACCAAGACCCTCAAGGAACTCGCAGAGCTACTTGGCACCTCCGAGGGTAACCTCGTGAAGTCTGCAATGGGCTTCTAAACCTCACACCGTAATCAAAGAGCCCCTGCACAGAAGAACTGACGCCTTCTGCGTAGGGGCTCTTTTGCTACCCCACCTCGGACGCACCTACCCGCCACAAAAACCGAGAATCTACTTCTGCCACCAGTTCTGATATGTAAAAAATGTAAACAGTTCAAAGCTGACCGCCCAGCGGGTGCCTGCACAACAGAAAAAACAGCAGAACCCCTCGCAGGCAACCTGCACAACAAGCGGTCACCAGCAATAAATGGAGAATATTCATGGGACACGCAATTCACATTAGCCCGAACAAGCCGCCGTTCCCTGGCGCCGCAGTCTGCAACGCAAACATCCTACCTTGCCCCTTCGGTGGTATGAACGCGCACCTTGTCACCGAATACCTCCCCGAGCCCTACAAGACCCGCCTCATCGAGGATGGTCAAATCCCCGACGCACGAATCATTGCACGAGCTGTAGAAGCGGCAGTCACCGACCCCAAGCGCGCGCACATCTTCGCAGTTGTCGGACACGAATACAGCGACATCGTTCGCAAAACTGCACTTCGTAAGCTCATGCCTGCGGCGGCACGCCAGGCACAGGGTAAAGAGCTTAAAGATATTCAGAAGCACCTGCGTGAGATGGAAACCAAGACCATGTTCGACGATGCAAAAACCGTCGCCGAAACCGCAGGCAAAGAAAAATCCTCCGAGATGCTCGTCAAGCTCCAAACCGACCCCAAATACAAGGAGCAACTGAACCGCCGCAAAGCAAACCTCTACCAGTACTCCCGCTACCTCGATGAACACGGCATCCGAGGAACCACCGAGTACAACAAGGAACGCACTTACAACCGCGACATCCCCATCCTCACTGCTTCTGGCAAGACTATTGGGCAGGAATTCCTGGATAAAGCTGAAGGTGCATGGCTTGTCGAAGAGAATAGCTTCACCTCCACCATCACCGTTGGGCGTAACAAGAATGCTCACGAAGAAACCCGCACCGTCAAAGCCAGCGACTACATGCGTAACAAGACCGCACACCAGCACCAGGTTGAAAACGCAAACTACGCCGCACAGCGCATCGGCATGATTATGAGCTTCGGAACCAACCCCGACATCCGAAACGGAAACGCCTTCGGCAACGAATACTCCATCGTAGACGGCGACAAAGTAGTGACCGCAAAACTCACCTACGACACCCCCGTCATGTCCGAAATCGAAAAACTCCCCCAAGCAACCCGAGACGCAATCAGCGTATCCGTCGTCCAGGACATCACCGCCAACGACCTGCAAGAAATGCTCGACGCAGGCGACATCACTCAAGAAGAATTCGACGCCGTAACCCGAGAAGTCACCGAACTCGACGTCGTCTCCATCAAAGACATGCGCAAGGCGCAGAAGGACAACCCTCTCATTCTGCCCGACCTCGAAGACGCAGGCGACATCAACAATGTTGATGACCTCGGCAAAGCCGTCGGAGACGTCCTCAAAGCCTACAGCAACACCAGCCGCCGATTCACCGAAACGAACCCCAACGGCTACACCATGACCGAAGCGCTCACGCAGAACGACCGTGACGCAAAGGCGCTGAAGCAGGGCATCGCTGAGACTTACGGTGAAGGCGTGAACGTCCTCGTCGCAGGCGCTAAGAACGCTGTCGGCTCCAACATCCTCCAGTCAAAGAACCTTGAAGCACTCACCACCAACCAGCTCCAACGCTACTTCGGACGTGAACGCTTCGAGAAGATGACCAACTCCTACGCGAAGGTCGTGAAAGTCCCCAACCCGAAGCTGATGAAGGAAATCCTTACCGAAGACCAGCAACTTTCCTGCCTCGGCATCACCAGCAAGCTCAGCGAGCGTAAGGCAACCAAGGCAGAAATGGAATCCGGCGAAGCACGCAAAAAGTAGTCACCGCCCCTAAACCCGTGCCGCCCACCAGCAACACCGCCAGTGGGCGGCACAACACCACAACCCGATATACACAATACAAGAAAAACCAACCACACCTAACCGGCACAAGCCACAACCAACGAGGAGAACCACAATGACCGGAACCCCCAAAGAAATCCACATCCAAAACGGCGTCGGAACCGTCATCTACCACGACAACAACACCACCATCACCTACGACCCCACCAACGACTACACCATCATCAGTAGCACCGACACCACCGGCGAAATCGAACTACCTGACATCAGCGCCCTCAACCCCTACAACGGATACCCCGAAAACCTCACCCAAATCCCCACCCCCATCTCCGACACCGAAGCAAAATACCGCACCGAATACGGCGAAGAAACCCAACCCGACAACCTCGAAGCACAAACCCTCATCGCAAGCCTCGTCGGACTCGGATACGGCTCCTCACCCGCAGGACCCTTCAACGGCGACGGATGCACCATCTATTCTCACGTAGACACCGAAGACGGCACAGACGCAGAAGTCCGAGCCCTCATCTTCCGCTCCACCACCGAAAACACCGACCCCAACATCAGCGACCGAGGCGCAATCGCATGCTGGGCATCCTCCACCCTCCTCTCCAGCACCGCAACCCCCCTACTCGTCATCGACATGGACAACGGCGAAAACACCACCTACGCCTTCGTCACCCTCGACGACTACGTAGACCTCCCCGGCGCACAAAAACTCTTCTCCATCTACCTCAACGACACCGAAAAACGCACCGAAGAGCAAGAAGACCAATACAGCCGCCTGCTCGCCACCGTCATCGCCCAGTGGCTTCAGCCCGACTACGAAGCAATCCGCACTGTCCGCGAAGCCGAGAAGCGCCGCCTCGAACCCCTCCGCGCAAAAGCCAAAGCAGAAGCTGAAGCACGCAAAGCAAAAACTGCACAACGAGCCAAGTAACACCCCGCCCACAATAAAGAAGGAGGGGACTTGTACGCTTTTCTGTACAAGTCCCCTCCTTCTTTCAACCCCAAAAACGGGTGAGGCAACTAAAAATCAGCCCTCAACACCCAGCACCTCAATCTCAATCCCCTTAGCCAGGTAGTGTCCCTCCACAGCCTGAATCAACGGCTGAGCAACAACCTCAACCCCCTCAGAACCAGCAGGCACCACATAAGTACACTTCACACCCTCAATAGGCGGATGCACAGACACAGCAGACGGAGACTCAATCAAACCCACCACATACACCGTGTGGGTGCGCTCGCCAGCAGAAATCTTAAACCACGGGGTGCCTTCAATCATGCTCTGACGACCAGACTCATCGAACTCAGACATACGCTTTACAGCTCTCTTTCAAATCAGTAGTAAACAAATCTTTCAACACCCATATCATACCACACAAAAAAGAACCCATGTAACACCTCCGCTAAGTATACGACACCAGCACCCCACCCCACCCGCACCAAAAAACTTGATATACACCACCACAACAAAACAACCATCCCAAACCCCACCACCGAATAGAACCCATGAGCTACTACCACATCAGCCCCGCAACACCCACCACACCCTCACGCTCCCTCCTCTGCCGCAACCCCCTCAAATGCCCCTACAACCCCCAAACCCCCACCGCAGAACACCTCGCCAACGGGGCACCCCAAGTCCACGGCGACCAAACCTTCACCAACGACGCACTCCAATACGCCGCAGAAATCAACAACCAAATCACCCAAACCCTCGCACAACACCTCCAAAACGGACAACCCCTAGACACACCCCAACTCCGCGAATACATCGCCCAAAAACTCCACCAACAAAACCACCCACCCATCCGCAACCTCAAAGGCGAAGGCTACGCCAACAACGACCCCTGGGCACCCTGGACAACCAACGGCACCACCCCCCAAAAATACACAACCCAACAACAACGCCAACAACTCCACCAACAATACCCCCAAGCCAGCACCCAATGGCTCAACAAAAAAATCCAACTCGAAACCCGCAAAACCCCCAACATCACCAACTACGGACAAGGCGACACCTACAACCTCGACACCACCAACCCCCAAAACCCCAACCGCCAACTAAACATCACCGGCACCCCCCACACCAACCAAACACCCCACCCCGCAACCATCCACCCCACCAACCCCCACCTCAAAAACAACACCATCCACCTCGACACCACCCAAACCAACCACTTCATCCCCACCCACCAAACCAACCCACCCACACCCAACAAACAACCCCACAACCCCCACCACCCCGACCTCCACGGACTCACCACCCAAAACATCCAAACCTACACAGGACCCCGAAACTACTACACACCCCAAACACAACACGACCCCACCCACCAACACCCCACCACCATCCTCCCACCCACCAACAAACCCACCCCCAGACACCAAGCAGGACAAACCATCAACCCCAACCCCTACCACACCGGAGCACTCCAACTCACCAGCGGCACCCGCAACCCCACCAACAACACCATCACCACCCAAACCATCCAAACCAACGACCAAAACGGAAACCACACCCAAACCCCCAACATCTACGAACCCATCTACAACCGCAACACCACCATCCTCACCATCAACACACCCCAAGAAGCACAAACCTACCAACAAAACTTCATCACCTACGACGAAACCACCGACACGCACACAACCAACTGGACCAAACTCAAAAACCTCGGCATCGACATCGTCACCTACAACGAATGCAAAGAAAACTGGGACAACGCACCCAACCCCCAACACCAACTCGGATTCAACTGGCACGGACTCGACCACACCACCCAAACACACATCCTCAACCCCGACGCAATCATCGGATGGGTCAAATACACCACCGGAGAACGATACGCACCCTACAACGGAGCACGCGACGGAGCATACTAATCTGATATACACCCCGTAGGTGGAACTACATAAATCTCAAACCATCCACCAATTTTCACTATAAAATCATGGAGGCACCAAATGGCTAACAGCAAGATTCACGTCCGTCCCAATGGTGAGCTCGGCAAGTGCTCTGCAAAGATTAAGTGCGACTATGCCGGTGAAGGCGCCGTCCACTTCGAAGGACCCAACGCCAAACAGGAAGCCGACAAATTCCTCGAAGGCATCAGCGCCTACGAATACTACAAGTCTGTCACCACCGAAGAACTCCGTGAATCCAACCCCGAGCTTGCTGTAGCATACGGCATCGACCCTGACATCGCCGCCTTCGTCGAAGGCAAACCCAACAAGTACTCTGACAAGGTCGAAGAAGAAGTTGAGCAGGAGCAAGCGTCTGTTGAAGACCTGCCGGTCGAAGAGCCTGTCAAAGAAGAAGTATCCACCCAAAAAGACCCCGACCCTGCCGCTGAAACAGTGGCTGTAGAGGAAGCGGCACCCGCAGAAAAAGATTCTCAACCTACTACTGAAGCTACCCCTGCTGAAAAGCCGGAAGTAGCACCCACCGCAGAGGAAACCAAGGATGCTGTGCCTGCTGAAGAGCACTTGGGGGAGCTGGGACCTGGGGAATTTACCCTGTGGAGAAGAGCCTATAACAAGCGCTTGGAAAACGACGAAGAACTTCCTCGGCGCGACCAAATGGCTTACGACACTTCCTACGCGATTGCCCTCATGATTGACGATAAGCTTGGTGGTGACTCTGACCTGAGTGAGCACTTCAACTTTGAGAATATGATGAAGGCTCCTCCTAATAGCCTCCGCTTCCACAAGAACAAAATCCGTAACGCAGGAATCCGCGCCGCCGCAAAACCTGATTACCGAGAAAACCTTGTGAGTACACTCAAAGAATTTAACCCGAGCTCCCTGAATGAACTCGACCCCCACGACCCGAAAGACATGCCCTATGCCTACGAGCAATGGCAAGATGCGAAAAGAGGTTGGGGTGGGTTGAGAACCATTCCTGGCGAAGATGAGCTCAGGACAGTGGAAGCCACAAGCCAAGCATTGAGGTACGCTCTCCTGAAAACTGAATGTGCCCAGCAGAAGAAAAATGTCCAATTCTTTACCGACGAAGAGCTGAGAGCGAGAACAGCCTACAGCCACGGCTCCCCCTTCTACGACGCAGATACCTTCAGGAATGCGGACGACGGATACCGCCAAAACATCGCAGACCGCTGGAAAGAAAACCTGAAACCCGGCGCATACATTACTCTCGCAGGCTTGGACTCCGAAGTCTACCGAGCTACACCCGACGGGCGACTGGTCACCTCTGACGGCAAAAACTGGGGAGTCATCAACTACGAAAATGGGTGTATCACAAACAAAGACGGACTTAGATTCGAGCAAGGGTTGAGAATCTACAAAAACGCAGAAGACCTCGCCAAAAACTCCCTCCCGCTAGGAGACCCCACGGTGGACGTAGCTATCGCCTCAGCAGACCCTGGATACTTCAGCAAGTGGGAAAACGACAAACGATTCCAAGAAGGCTACAAAGCCAAACTTGAATCCAACGCATACAAAGCCGAGAAGGGACGCCGCAACCACGTCGCAACCCAAGCATTTGAAGCCCTAGTACCTGACCCCAGCAAAGCAGAGGATGCTTACGACATGCTGAATCTGCACTTCGGGTACAAAAACGAAAAGTGGGAACAAGGGTTGCAGAACGAGGCGGCTCAGCGAATGCTCGCTCGTGACATCTCTAAGTTCCTCAAGAAGCAGGTAGACGAGGGTAGTATCGACTATGCGCCTAACCTGAAAACTATCACGAAAGCACATAACCCTTCTTTGGCTGAGTTGAAGCCGAAGAAAAGTGTAGACGATGCGCTGGGCAACGAAGGAACTGTTGTAGAACGGGCATCTATCAGAAACGCTATCCATGCCAAACGAATCCGTCTTGGCTCGCACACTGAAACGTTCGCTGATACTTTCGACCCGCGCCCCGGTCGGTACAATGCCGTTTCTCACCGACGCCGCTCGTGGGGTGAGAAGAAAGTCCCTGTATCGTTTGCCCAGCAGGGAAACATCGTATTGCGCCGAGAAACTTCTGTAGACCAGCCTGAAGTTTGGGTTGTGGTAGACCAGAAGAAGGGCAAGATGGTTCGGGCAGATGACTACACGTACCCCAAAGACAAGCTCGCAAGAGACGCTAAAGAGGCTAATGATACTGAGGCATGCCCGGTTCCCGAGGAAGCTGTAGAGTCTATTTTGGCTCACTACGAAAGCTTCGGAGAACTCATCGAAACCAAAACAATTGATGAAGTCCAGCAAGACTCATACGAAAGCTACGTCTGGTAGACCATACTGAAAACCTTGCACCTCAGAAATGCCCCACATTCTCATTGGAGCGCGTGGGGTATTTCTGATATACACATAGTAGCCGCAAGGCGTGACTTTTGACTATAAATGACACACCATCTGCATGCGCGGTTCACTCCAATTTGCAGAAGAAAAGAGAAGAAAAATGGCTAACAACAAGTTGCACGTCCGTCCCAATGGTGAGCTCGGGAAGTGCTCTGCAAAGATTAAGTGCGACTACGCCGGTGAAGGCGCCGTCCACTTCGAAGGACCCAACGCTGTTGCTGACGCTAATGCTTTCCAAGAGAAGGTTGCTACCTACATTGCATTTCAGGAGTCTGGTGAGGGCTTCCCTACAGGCGATGAGTTTGATGAGGAAATCGCCAAGTTTGTCAGCGGTCAGGCGAACAGCTACTCTGGTGAAGATTTTGAAGGGGCGAAGACGCCGAACCCGAGCACTTTGCTGAATGGGTGGAAGACTAGCGAGATTTACGAAAATATTGCACAGAAGCTTCAGCGTCAGGAAGACCTAACCGACCGTGAGGAAGAGATTCTTGACCATACCTTTAGCTACGATGCACTGCTGGAACGTGAACTTGTAGAAGACCCCCGTAAATGGGACGAGGACGAACATGCGGAGCGCTTTGTCAAAGGTATCGTCAATTATGCTGAACCTTCCAACATCATGAATGACCTGAACGCTGGGCTCAGCGTTTTTGACAGTTCCTCTCCTCTACGCCAGCAAGCACTTGAAGACGCACTCACCATTGCAAAAGCTAAAGAGCTGTTGAAATACGCCCCGGAAGACCTACCGAATTACTCGAAACTCGCTAAAGAATCTGCTGGGGGAGGTTACGACATTAGTGACCGCCCCGCATTGGAGAAGTATAAGTATGAGATGAATTGCCAGCTCCATGAATATGCTAAGGAGGTGGAAGAATCTAAGTATCTGAAGGATATGGTGGAGTACCCGTCAGATGAGACTGTCTTGGCTGATGCGCGCAAGGCTGATAAGTACTCTCTCTTTGTCACCCCTGACCCGCTCTTTGCTACGCCTCTTGAGCTGAAGGAAGCTGAAGCTACGGCTAAGCGTTGGAAAGAGCGTCTGAAGCCGGGTGCATACATCACCTTTGGCAACATGGACGCAATGGTGTACCAGGTATCTGAAGATGGGCGTTTGGTCACCCCGGATGGGAAGAACTGGGGAGCTGTCAATTTTGAGCGTGGAATTGTCACCGATTTTGCGGGTGAGGAAATTCATCGCGACTCAGGCATCAGTATCTACGGTTCCGAGGAAGAACTCTGGGAAGAGTCCACCGTGGCAGGGCGAGTGGATGCCAGCACGTACAAGAATTCGGCAGACCCTGGAACTATCAGTAAGTGGGAGGACGATGACAGGTTCTGGCGCGCATACAACACGCTGACTGCTGAAGAGAATTACAAGTCTGAGGTAGGTCGCAGAAACCGGATGCTGGCTACTGCGGCAGACAAATTCTTGAGCGAAAAAGCATCAGCTCTAGATACCTACAACATGTTGAAGCAGAACTTTGGGTACTCCAACGACAATGTGGAACATTACGCTGACGACCAGGAAATGCTTCAAAGCCCTGTTAGGCATAAGGTTTGGAAGCGTGCTATGAAAAAATTCATTCACGGCGAGATTGAGGCAGGTCGGTTGAGCTACGACGACGCATCTGGACAGCTGGTGAAGAGCCGTAGCGGTTCACTTGCAAGCTACAAGCCGAAGACGACGGTGAAAGAAGCTATCGGTTCCAGCGGAAGTACCGCTGAGCAGGTTTCTATCCGTAACGCGGCTGTGCGTAAGCGTCTTCAGCTGGGTAGCCGGTATATGAAGTATGCTGAGCTGATGGAGCCTAAGCCTGGGCGTGACAACTCTGCATCGCACCGTCGCCGAGCCTGGGCTGGAGAAAAAATCCCCTTCAGCAAGGTGGAAAATGGGAACCTTATCGTTGATCGTTTCGGTGGCAGAAGAGCCTACGTTGTAGTGGATGCAAAGAATGGGGTCGCTGTTCCGGTTAGCACCAACCACAAATCCCTGAAGAGGGAACAGCTGGGTGATGACATTCAGCGTTCTGAAGACTGGACGGCATACCCAGCACCGGAGCAAGCAATCACCCAAGCGGAAACTCTGTGGCGGTCAGCAACGGTGAATCGGCATAGCGTGAGTATCAGATACTTGGCGAACCAGCCCAATGACCAGTTTGTAGTCTGGTAAATCCAATCTGAATTTCTGAGAAGGCGGAACCTTGCATGATGTGAGGTTCCGCCTTCTCTTGCAGGTGGTAAAATTAGGTGGTAACCCGCCTTTATTTATGGAAAGGAGCTTCTTATGCCCCGCAATCGCCGACCTGTTTTCATGGCTTCGAAGCTAACCAGCAACAGTGCGTGCTCGCATCCTAACGTCAGTTATTCCCCTCTAAGGGTTTCTTTTTGGGAGAATCGTTTGCGGGAGCCTCGGTCTGGGGCGCTGAAGGTTACCTCTGAGGCTTTGGCTAAGCGTATGGATGACGGTATTTATGGTGCTGAAGCGCTTGCGGCAGTAGCGAAAGATTTGGAACGTACCATGCAGAGAATCCCTACGGCTTGGGAAGTCTTGGTGGCTGTCAAAGTTATGCTGAGTTCACCGTTTTAGTTGCTAAGGAGCTTACTATGGATTTTGTTGATGAGAACGGCGCTGTTGATGAGTCTGTTGAGTATGTGACAGGTCTGCCGCTTGTCTACCTACAGCGCCTGGATACGGGGCTTTTTGACCTACGGGGGATTCATGTGTGGCGTGAGAAGCACCCTGAAGATGCCTCTGAGGAGCTACCGTCCACCGCTGGAGCAAACGATGCCGAAGAGGAGTTCTTGGTGCCTTACCGGAGAGCTGAGGAACCTACCGTGTCTAATGCAGGGACCTTGGTTCTACGACCTGAAGCCGTAACACCTCTCTACTGGCTGATTTCTGAGTATATTGCGCCTAAAACTGCTGGAGCGGCATTCACTGATGAGCAGGTTTCGCTGGTGACGCGAGAGTTTTTTGGAGCGACTGAGGATTGGATGAAGCCGATGATTTCTCGCACTGGCAATAGTGAAGAGGACATCATTCGCAACGCTGATTATTCGACAGCGGCAGAAATGCTCATGCTGTGCGTATCCCATTTCCACAGGGTTCCTTTGGAAAGCCTTCGCTACTCTGTCGAGCAGAGGGAGGTCACCGGGGAAGAGGTCGCTAAGATTATTGATGATGCCTTCTACGAAGATTTGCGGGTCGCTCTCCACGGGTGATAAAATATTTCTCGATATTCAGGCTCAAACCAACCAATGTTGTTGGTGCCACCTGGGTATTGTTGCCGGTTTAGCTCAGTTGGTAGAGCACCGATTTCGTAAGTCGGGTGTCGTCGGTTCGAGTCCGATAATCGGCTCTTAGGGACATCACTAGCCTTGTTTTTCGGATTTCCAAGGTTGGTGGCGTCCCTTTCTTGTTTCCAGTCACGTTTCCTTATGTTTTGCTATATACTTCCTACGAGAACCAGCAACGCCGTAAGGTTCCTGCACCAGTTGTTTTTACTGATTTTTGCTCAAACTCAAATGGTGCGGGTAGCTCAGGTTCTTTTTTGTTGATTAGCCCATCATGAGGAGATTTTTATGGGTAAGAGCACCACTGCTCGTTCTTTCAAGAAGACTGCTACGGCTACTGTAGGTATGGTTCTGATGGGAACCTCCACGTTTGGAGGTGTCGCGCATGCGCTGACCACTGCTGAAGCGGCACCGCAGAATTTCAAGAACGCGGTCTCAGCTGAAGAGTATGCGAAGACTGCGCAAGAGGTTTCTATTGACTACACCAGCCTTGATGATGCAGTGAAATCTGCTCAGGACAAGGGTGTGAAAGTAGCGACCGGCGACGTCAAAGAGGTTACTGTCTCTACGGTTGAAGAAGCTCAGAAATTGAAGAGTGAGGCGGAGAAGACCCGTGATGCTTCTATTGCAGAGCTGAAGAACGCACAGTCTGTCAATGCAGAAAATGAGCAGATTGCAAAGCGTAACGCAGATGCAAAGAAAGATGCTGACGCTAAGAACGCGGCTGAGATGAAGCGTTATGAGGCTGAAAAGGCGGCTCAGGACAAGCTTTATAAAGAGCAGGTGGAGAACGCTGACCCCAATAAGGCTCACAAGGACGTCAAGAACCTTGCGGTAGAACAGCCTTTTGAGGTGCTGACCAGTTCGAATAATTTGGCTTCTATCAACGATAAGGCTCCGGCAGGAAACACCACCGACCGCTCTGATTTCCCGAACAATTTCTCCTCCGATGAGGTCTACCGCTTCATCAACTTGGATGGGAACAACCCGAACCTGAAGCTGAAGTACACTGGTGCGGCTGTGGACAAGGAGACCGGCAAGAAGCTTGACGCCACTGTCCAGGTTAAGCGATTCGTCTCTAACCCTGCCGGTTCCCCTCTGAATGCTGATGGTTCCGCAAAGTGGAACAATATGATTGACGTCTACTCGTCCTTCAATGACATCATCTCGTATCAGAAGATTTACGGCATGGAGCTGGAAATCACTTTCTCCGACCATGATTCCGGCAAGGTCTACAACAAACCTTACTACATCACTATCGGCTCGCTCAACGCTCAGGAGAACCAGGGTGAGACTTCCGCTGTCCGATACGAGCTCACCGCACCTGGCAAGAACATTGCCGCAACTTTCCTCAATAGCGAATCTCTCATCCACCCTGAAGCTCAAACTGTCCACGGCACTGCCGCTGAGTTGAAGGATAAGGCTTTCTTCATCCGCGAGGGATTGAACCAGGTAGCGCCGATTGATGATGAAAGCGCTGAGGGTGAAGCATTGGAGAAGATTGGAGTCACCTACTTTGTAGCCAAGGGAGGGACTGCATCTGTATTCGTAGGAACTACCGGCAACGCCAATGTCCCTGGGGCTGATGGTGTTGTAGGCGACCCGCAGAAGACTGGTGTCTCTCAGTACTCGGACTACGCGATTGACGCTTCCTACACCCACTTGATGCTGTCTGCAAACACTGTTGCTCCGACGCTCAAGAACCCGGTGAAGCCGAAGCTTATTGAACCGAAGGTAGAGCCTCTGAAGCCTGTCCCTGGGGTATCTGTTCAGAAGACCGTCATCAAGATTGGTAACGTCCCCCCGGTAAAGACCGTGGCAAACGAAGACATCATCATTCCTGCTGGTAACAATTTGCCCACGCAGACCGTCACCGGCACCGCCGGCTCTAAAGCTCTTGACCAGTTCTCCATCACCGACCTTGTAGAGTACGCGAAGGACGGCGACGGTAACTGGCGTGCCCTGGTGTCCATCACTGAGGACAAGCTCAAGGTTGTAGATGCTGACGGTAAGGATGTAACCGACCTCTTCGACATCAAGGTTGAGAAGGGTAAGCTTGTCTCTGGTACTGGTACCGACTTCGACGGTCACGTTGCCGACGTGGTTACCGCTACCGCTAAGGAACCGGGTAAGCTGGCTTTGAACACCGCTTACTCCCTCAAGGTGGAGTCTAAGTCTCTGAATGACTTCAAGGCTGATGAGATGCGCGACCTCGGTGTTGTGACTATCAACAACCAGCCCATCGTCACCTCCATTCACCGTGTGAAGGAAATTACTGGTCAGGTGAATAAGGAACTGACGACTCCCGCATCTGAGGTAAAGCCGGGTGCAACCCTGCACTGGAAGGCTCAGGCTAAGAATTCCTCCGGTGCAGACATGGAGAATGCTGTCATCTCGGAGTTCCCGGACAACGTACAGTTCGATGTTGCCTCCGTGAAGTTCCTGAACACTAACGGGCGCGGTGTCGTGAACGGCAACGTCTGGGAGATTGGTGAGTTCAAGGCAGGCGAGACTGTCGAGTTTGAGGTTGAGGTCACCCTCAAGAACGACCTTGACATGTCGCGGGTCGCCTCTGAGGGTATTCTCAACACTATCGTGCTGACGAATAACCCCACCCCGGAAGACCCGACCCCCACGAATCCTCCGAAGGAATGCCAGGTGAACACCACCGTGGATGAGGATACGGACGGTTGCGACATGACGGTCACTAAGGTCACCCCTCCGCCGGTAACCTCTGAGACTCCGAAGCCTAACGAGCCCTCGGAACCGTCTAAGCCCGAACAGCCCAAGACGATTGAGAAGGTGACTGCTGAGACTGGTGGTACCGGTTATGGCACGGCTGGTCTTGATGCACGCACCGCTGGAGGCATCGGCTTGTTGCTTCTGGCTGGTGCCGGTGCTGGCGGTCTTGTTGTGAAGCGTCGCCGTGAAGCGAAGGCATCTCAGGAAAGCTAATTACTGAGTTGCTGATGCTTGTGCTACACTTGTTGTAGTGAGTGAACATTGGACACCCCCTCTACACGATGGTTGTGTAGAGGGGGTTCTCTTTTACCCGTTAGTGTGTAGTGGAAGTTGATATACTTTTTGTGGCTGATGTTTTGAGTGCTGACCACGTTAAGCATCGGTTTACTGTTTGTCAGTGAGCTGATGATTGGTTACGGTACGGTCGTTAGTCCTTGCCAGGGTTCACCTGTGGCGTGTATTCGTTCCCGCCGTTCTTGAGGCTACTTCTACCTACATGAGGTTGGTTACCTAGTGGGTGTGACTAGTGGATGGGATTGGGAATGTTTATGGTTGGTAGTGCTTCCGCACCCATCGGTGCTGGTTCGTAGCTGGCTGAAAAGCCCCTACCTTCTGCGAGTTGGTTGTCGCGGAGGGTAGGGGCTTTTCTAGTTGGTCAGGTTATCCGATGGTGTTGCTGGCTCCGGGGATAGCTTGCGCACCTGCCTTAGCATATTGACCGTGATTCTTCTGCTTCACGTGCAAAATGATTACCTTATTGCCGGTGTACGCGGCGTTAGGCTGGTAATGCTTGAACCCTTGGATGCGAGTGTTGTAGTTCGCTTCGAGGGCTTGGTAGGCGGTTTCGATGCTAATCACTCGGAGCCCATTGTCGAGGATGTCCCGTTCATTGCCCTTGAGCTCGGGGGATACGGAGGCGTATTCCTGCCCGTCATCTGCGACGTCATCCACGATGATGTATTGAGAGTAGTTACTCTTAGCAAGCTCCCCATTTTCTTCCTGACTGGGTGCAGGCTGGATGAGGTACCGAGTCTGGTGTGCGGCAACGATACTGGTTGCAGAGATGGTAGGTGCGGTCTTGAGGGCATCAAGCATTTCCTTCAGCTTCTGCTTATCCTCATCGGTCGCTTCCTCATTGTGAGCAGGGTTGGGCACTACCGGAGTGTCAGCCTTAGCTTCTTCCTCTGCGGAGGTGTCAGCGTTAGCTGTGGTGATGGTTCCGGGTGTCTGCTCTTCGGTTCCGAGCATGCCGGTGGAGTAGTCGTTACCCTGTGCACGCTTGGGGTGTTCTGCGTCGCGGCTCGGTTCGAGGGTTACCGGTGCCGTGGGTGTGGGGCTGGCGGTACTAGTGGGTGTCTGGGTGGTTGTTTCGGTCGGGGTGGGTGCAGTGGCTGTGTTTACGTTTTCTGCACCGCAGGCGGAGAGGGTGAGAGTGAGTGTTGCGAGGGTGAGGGTGGCGAACTTTTTCATAAGGTCTTCCTTCGTCGGCGTTATTGGCTGGCAGTGTCCTTTCTGCGGCGGGTGCGTGGAAAGGAATTTGTTTTCTGCCGTGCCTTAATTTTAGAGCATATCGGCTATGATTGGGGGCATGAGTCATGATTATGAAGTTTCTAGCGGAAAGACTGCTCCGAGCAGGTCAGGGAATAAGGTCTCGCGGCGAGCGCTACTGGTTGGTGCTACTGCCGCCGGTGTTGGTGTGGTGGCTGGTGGTGGGTTGTTGTGGTGGCGCCCGTTTGTGGGGTCGGATGGTTCTGTTCGGGTTCCTTATACGGCTGTGCATCGTGATGCTACACCTGTAGGTACCTCTTCGGCTGGTGAGCCTGTGTATCAGCCTGTGGGGGATTCTGAGGGGGAGCGGATGCAGGTGTTGGATGATTATACGTTGTATGCTCCGATGCCGGTTGAGGAGGTTCGTGACCGGGGAGAGTGCGATAGTCGGGTATCGACGGGTGTGGTGCCTGTGGGTGTGCCTGGTTTTGGGTGGTTTGTTCCGGCTTTGGGGGTTGGTGCGTCGGTGGTTGCGAGTGGGGCGTCAGCTGGGCGGCTAGTATTGCCGGTGACGAGTGATGGTTCTGGTGTGTGGTATGAGCGGTCTAACCCACTAACTGCTGTGGAGGGTTCCACTATCCTTGCAGGGCACGTAAACCGCCGAAACTACTATCTATCCCCCTGGGGGTACCTACATCGACTCACCGGGTGTGAGCGTTTGTTTTTGGGTGATGGTGTTGGTGGTGTGTCTGAGTGGTGTGTTTCTGATGTTTTTACGGTGCCGCAGAGTGAGTTGGGTGGTGTTGCTGGGATGTGGGAGAGGGAGGGGGCGCGGTCGTTGTGGTTGGTGACGTGTTCTGGTCGTCAGGTGGGGGAGGATGGTGCCGCCGCGTCTGGTAGTACGTTTGGGTTTGGGTATGAGTATAATCTCGTGGTGCGGTGCGTCCCGTGTCAGTGATTTGTCGGTACAATGGGGGTGTTAAGCTTTTATTTTTTCTGAAAGGGCTACCCTGATTATGAGTTTTGTTTTGACTTCTTCGCGTCGTCAGATTCTTACTTCTCCTTGTGAGCTTGTGCGTGAGGTGTTGGGTGATTCTGTTGAGGGTACTTTTGATGCGGTGGTGAAGCCGCCGTTTACTTTGGAGTCTGCTGGGATTAGTGACCTTGATGCTTTGGATAAGCTGAACGTTGAGGTTATTGGGGAGAACGCTACGGCTATTTTGGGTCTTGTCCGTGTGGAGGGTGACCGTTCGTGGGATGAGTATGCGTTTGCTGTGGCGAAGATTTATGCGTGGGCGGCTGAAGAGGCGTACCGGCGTGATAGGACTTTCGGGTTGGCTTCGTCTCCTGTTGATATGTTCGCTAGTGTCGGTCTGATTCGCGCTTCGGTGCCTGTTTCTGATGAGCGTGCTTCTTCATTTGAGGGTATGCTCTGGCTGGGTTTCTCTAATTTTATGGTGGCTCGGCAGGCGTTGGGTGCGGAGAAGGCGGCGCTCATGTACTGGAATGCTTTTGAGAATCGCCGTAAGGGGCTCTCTGTGAAGGAAGGGTGAAGCCGATTGTTTACTGGTTTGCTCCGTGTTGTCCGTAAGGGACAGGATGAAGGTAAGGTTCGTAACCCGAAGCCTGTGGATGAGGTTCCTCTGGTTGAGGGGTCTTCTAACCAGGTGGATACTACGATGATTCGTACGGTTCCTGCTGATGTGAGCCGTGTGCAGGCTGGTGGTACTGGGACGGGCGGTTCGCCTTTGATTCGTCCGTTGCAGTTCTAACGCTCATTGGCGGGCTCGCCGCGTCTTTCTGGGTTGCCCTGCGTGTTAGCTGAAAAAGCTGGCATGCAGGGCAATTCTGCGTATTGTTTACCGCAAGTGAAATAAGCTACAATGGTTGAGAACTTCCCAACCTCCACCTTGCACCCATTTAGCGTAAGGTGTGAACCCGAGAAAGAGAGTGACGTAAGTATGGCTGAAGCCGCTAACGAACCGGAGCAGAACAACACCTCCTCCAAGCCCTGTGAAGCAACTCGTGACTGCCCGAAGGGAGGCGAACACCCCACAGGCAGTGGAAACACTGGTGGCGACCGTAAGGTGACCGCCTGCACCGGCTGTGCACCCGAGGACACCGACAATGAAGGGACTACTGGCATGCTCAACGCACTGCTGGGCGACCCGGAAAAGGTGCACAACATCTACAAGTACACTACCTACTTCACCGCCGCATTCAGCGTCCTGCTGATGTCGCTGGCACTGGGCACCGGATTCGCACAGTTCTACGTCCGGCAGGGCATCACCGACTACGCCGAAATCCTACCCCGCACCGCCATGATGGTCGGCTGGTGGTTCGCAATCCTCGGCATCACCGCGTTCTTTCTGGCAATCACCAGCAACATGGACACCACCCCGTTCCTCAAGCGACTCAAAGGCATCCTCAAAGCCTTCGGAGTCCTCATCCCGATGGTCGCCCTCGGAATCATCAGCGGAGCGCTCTTCGGTGCAACCCTCGACGACAAAGCCGCAACCCTCATCAGCGACACCAGCTTCACCTGGGCGTTCATCCTCGGCATCACCATGCTGATTGCCCAACTGCTCACCAGTCAGTTCTTCCTCAACCTCGCCGCAAAACTCCTCAATAAAGAAGACATCGACATCAAGTAACCACACCACATAGCCAACACCAGAGGCTCCCAAGCCCAGTTCCACCCCGCACCACAAAGCGGGAACAAGAACAAGGGCAACGGGAGCCTCTTCTGCTATTCCCAACACATGACACTCTACGTATTCGACAAACCCCACCCCACCAACAACACCCTCAACCTCCTCGACCAACAAACCCAACAACACCTCAAAAAACTCCACCAAAAAGGACTCATCAAACTAGTCCCCGAAAAAAGCACCACCACACTAAAAACCATCAACACCACCACCTACACAGGACTCACCCAACAAACAACCCCCTACAACCCCCTCCCCACCAACAAACCCAACAGACACACCGCAATATCCCTCTTCGCAGGAGCAGGCGGCTCAGCACTCGGACTCGAAAAAGCCGGATACACCATCCACCAATGCTACGAACTCGACAAAACCGCAATCACAACCCTCAACACCAACAGACCCACCTGGAACACCACACCCACCGACATCACCACCACCAACTTCACCCACCTACACCACACCATCGACCTCATCGAAGGCGGATTCCCCTGCCAACCATTCAGCCACGCAGGAAACCGAGAAGGACTCAACGACACACGCGGCACACTATTCCACCACTACCTCCGAGCAGTCCACGAAACAGAACCCAAAGCTTTCATCGCAGAAAACGTCCCCGGACTCCTCACCAACGACAAAGGCAACACCTGGAAAACCATCCTCAACGCATTCACCCAACCCACACCCACAGGAGCCACATACACCATCCACCACAAAGTACTGCGCTCGCATTGGCTCGGGATTCCTCAGAAGCGTGACCGGCTCATTATCGTGGGTATCCGCAATGACCAACGCGACCCGGAAGGGTTTGAGTTCCCGGTCGAGCAGGAGCACGCCGTAACTTTGCGTACTGCGTTGCAGGGTGTTCCTGATTCGCCGGGGGTTTCCTATAGCGATGCGAAGTACGAGATTATGCGTCAAGTACCTGAAGGTGGCAACTGGAAAGACCTCCCCAAGGAACTTCAGATGATGCTCACCAATGGGAAGGGTGGGGTAGACGGCTCGTACTCCGGCACGGCAAAGCGGTTGGCTTGGGATGAGCCGTCACTGACGATTCTGGCTTCCCCTGCACAGCGTAGAACGGAACGGTGCCACCCGGAACATACTCGACCTTTGACGGTTCGAGAAGCGGCACGTGTGCAGACTTTCCCTGACGATTGGGAATTTGCTGGAGGTGTGACTGCCCAGTACCGGCAGGTGGGCAACGCTGTCCCTCCGAGACTCGCATATTTGGTAGGGAAACAGGTGGAAAAGTACCTTCTGTAATCGGGTTGTTGCGTGCGACTGAAAAGCTGTGCTATAGTTTCTTTATTGCGGCTGTAGCTTAATGGTAAAGCCTCAGTCTTCCAAACTGATTACGCGGGTTCGATTCCCGTCAGCCGCTCTTCGCGCCGTAGGTGTTTGAAAGCTCATCCCCTTGGGAGGCTCAAACTCCTACGGTGCCACTTTTTGCGTAAACAAAGAAACACCAAACGATTTGAGGAATCTCATGGAAGAAACCATCACCCTACGTAAGTTCACCTGCTCTGTCACCATCAACGACGACAAGGCGAACCCTGCAACCAGCCGAATCTTCGCTACCAGCGACCAGCAGGACACCATCAAAAAGTTCATGGGAGACGTCCTGGGTATCACTACTGATTTGGACATCAGCAATGAGCCGTTCAGCATGCCTCTGGTTGGTAGCTCGCCTGATGTCTATGCAATCATTGACGCTTCCCCTACGGGTGACGGCTCCAGATTCCCGGACGAAATGGTGGTCTGCGACTTGGATGTAAGCTCTATCCCGCAGGCACCGGAGACTCTGTATGACATCCTCTTTGGGTACACTGGTGCTGACCGCATCACTCACATCAACAGCTGGTATGCGGCGTTCAACGCCCAGTAAAATTGTGCACAAGCGCCTCCCTGCTGTATAGTGGGAGATGTTCGCAGAGGATTGGGCTCTCCCACGACCAGACCTCTGCGACACCTGGAGTCGTGCCAGAGCTGGCTGATTGGGCCTCACTGCTAATGAGGTAACGGCATTATCGTCGTTCGCAGGTTCGAATCCTGTCGGCTCCGCTGTCAGTAATCCTTAGCTGGGATATGACAAAGCCCCGCAACTCTTCATCGAGTTGCGGGGGTTTCTTTCTGTCTAAGAATCAGTCCCTAGCAGGAGGCTTCTCAGTCACAGCTGTGGATTCTGCCGCCAGAATGTTTGCCGCCGCTTGAATCAACGCTCCACCCAGGTAGACTGCCATAGCACCCAGCTCGTCCTCCCGGCGCGCACCGTCCATCACCGCCAGCAGAGCCACGAAACTGTAACCCAAAAACGTCACCAAAACCAGCGCGCCCTCTGTTCTGCCGGTACCCGCACGCTACCCCATACCGAGCACATCACCACGCTAAAAGCCACCAGCGGCACCACAGGGCTCCCCAGCACCGTGGAAGCCCACAATCCAGCAGTCACATAAACCACGACCCCTAAGAACAGCGTCACCGCCTCACCAACAGGTAGAGCCCCTGCCGGTCGCCTCTGAAAAAAATCAACAAAAAACATCAAAACCGCACCTGAAAAAGACAAAAATAACGCCACCCCCATATCAAAACCTGCACCCCAAAACGGCGCCCACCAGCAAGAACAGATACTATATAATGTTTCCCAGAGCAAGAAACCAGCCCACAAACAAAAAGGGAACCACACACTCATGAAACTCATCGAAAAAATCCTCCGCATCGGCGAACGCGCACACGAACGCCACGCACAGCAACTAACCGACGCAACCCTGTCCCTAGAGGACACCTACGCCAAGATGACCGATGAGAAGCTTCAGGCACAAACTGATGAATTCCGGGCACGCCTGAAGGATGGGGAAACCACCGACCATATTCTCCCCGAGGCGTTCGCAGTCGTTCGAGAAGCATCCTACCGTACCTTGAAGAAGCGTCAGTACCCTGTTCAGCTGATGGGTGGTATCGCATTGCATCGTGGGCAGGTCGCCGAGATGGGCACAGGTGAGGGAAAGGCTGTATCAGTCGGGACGCTCATCCCTACACCTGTCGGTGCTGTACCTGCTGGAACCATTCGGCAGGGGGATACCATTTACGCTGGCTCCGGTCAGCTGACTAGTGTTCTTGGGGTGTTTCCTCAAGGTGTTAAGCGTGCATGGAGGGTGACGCTTGAGGATGGTAGATTTATTGACTGTGATTTGAGTCACTTGTGGGATGTGCAGGCGTATGGTGAGCGGGGGTGGCGCACTCTCTGCACCGAAGAAATGGTGCCACTCATTGAAGATGGTGTAGACCTTTATTTGCCTCGCAATGGTACGGTGGCGTTTGCGCTAGGCGGCGTCTCCCACCCTGCACGTACGATTGAGAGCGTGCCGTGGCAGGAGCGCATCTATCTTGGATGCTCTTCCGCTACAGGGGACACTGATGAGTCTGACGCATGGACTGCCCTCAATAACCTGATTAGTCGAGGGATTATCACTCGGGTCACCGACCGACTAGACAAAGACCTCCACCACTACCACCTAGACACGAAGAAAGCATGCGGGGTGGAAGGCAACCTTACCCCCATCCTTGCCCGAACCATCGCCCCTGAGATTCCTGTGGGCGTGTCTAACCCTGTAGGTTCTGCGGAGCAGACTAAGGTTCTGCTTGCGCACACGAAGAACGGGTTCGATGGGGCTCATGAGGTGTGGTGCGAGGCTAATGCTGAGGCTGTTGCATGGTGTGCCCGTTCACTGGGGTATTCTGCAACTATTGTCCCTTCGGGTGAGGGCTCGGTGTTGCCGTGGTCTGTGCGGGTAAATAAGAACCCCTCGCCTCGGGTGAGAATTGTTTCTATTCGAGATACTGGTCGGGATGTTGAGCAGGTGTGTTTTAAGGTTTCTGACCCGTCGCACCTGTTCCTTGCAGGTGACCATGTTGTTACTCATAACACTCTGACGGCGGTGGCACCCTTGTATCTGAATGCGCTCGCCGGTGAGGGTGCTCATTTGGTGACGACGAATGATTATTTGGCTCGCGAGCAGGCTGAGCAGATGGGGCGTGTGTTTAATTTTTTGGGGTTGTCGTGTGATGCGATTCAGGAGAGTATGGATTCTGATGCTCGCCGGGAGGTGTATTCGTGTGATGTGGTGTACGGCACTAATAATCAGTTCGGGTTTGATTATTTGCGTGATAATTTGGTGCGTGACCCTGTTGGGCGTGTTCAGCGTGGATTGAATTTTGTGATTATTGATGAGCTGGATTCGATTCTCTTGGATGAGGCGACGACACCTTTGATTATTTCTGGTGCGGCTGAGCTGTCTGAAGAGGCAGAGCGGTGGTTCCTTGCCTCCGCGCACTTCGTGAAGATGCTCACCCCGGACGTCCACTATGAGGCGGATAAGAAGAAGCATACGGTCAAGTTCTTGGATGCTGGCTTGGATGAGGTTGAGAACTACTTCGGGATTGATGGTGAGAACCTTTTCGGAAAGCACAGCGAACTGCTGACGTTCCTCAACGCTTCCCTTCAGGCGCACGCCCTGTTCGACAAGGATAAGGACTACGTCATCCTTAACGGTGAAGTGATGATTGTGGACACCCACACTGGGCGTGTGCTCCCTGGTCGCCGCTTCAACGGTGGCATCCACCAGGCAATCGAAGCGAAAGAGCAGGCTAACGGCAACCTGGAAGTCGCTATCAAACCGGAAACCCCCACGACTGCGACCATCACCCTCCAGAACTTCTTCCGCCTGTACAAGAAAATGTCAGGGATGACCGGCACCGCCGCATCCGAATCCGCCGAACTCGCAGACACCTACGACCTCGTCGTACGCACCATCCCCCCGAACAAACCCAAACAGCGCATCGACCTTCACGACGAAATCTACATCTCCGAAATCGAAAAATTCAAAGCAATCGTCAAAGAAATCCAAGACCTCCACAACAACACTGAAGGAACCTACACCACCCACGACCACCAAACCCTACCCCTCGTACAACCCATCCTCATCGGCACCACCTCCGTCGCCGCCTCCGAACGCCTATCACGCATGCTCACCCAAGCAGGCATCAACCACAACGTCCTCAACGCAAAACACATCGAAAAAGAAGCACACATCATCGCCCAAGCAGGCAGACTAGCCGCCGTCACTGTATCCACCAACATGGCAGGACGCGGAACCGACATCCTCCTCGGAGGCAACCCCGAAATGCTCGTCCAAGAACAACTCACCATCCAAGGACTCACCCCCAAACACACCCCCCACGCCTACAACGAACAATACAACGCACTCCTCCCCACCCTCGAACGCCAAGTCGCAGAAGAAGCGCAACTCGTCCGCAACCTCGGAGGACTCTACGTCATCGGCACCGAACGCCACGACTCCCGCCGCATCGACAACCAGCTCATCGGACGCTCAGGACGCCAAGGAGACCCCGGAAAAAGCAAATTCTTCCTCTCCCTCGACGACGAACTCTTCCGACTCCACGGCACCCACGCACGCCAAAAACTAACCACCATCATGCAACCCACCCCCAACGAACCCCTCACCGGAAACACCCTCACCAAAAGCATCGCCGAAGCACAAGCAAACATCGACGGACAACACCGCACCCAACGCAAAAACACCCTCGAATACGACAACGTCCTCAACGCGCAACGAACCTGCATATACAGCGACCGAAACACCATCCTCACCGCAACCGAACAACAAATCCACATAACAGCCCAAAAATTCATCACCCACACCGTACAAAACACCACCCAAAACTGGCTCACCGCCCACGGCACCCACACCGACGACTGGAACCTCAACGACCTCTGGAAACACCTCCACACCGAACTCAACTGGACACCCACCATCAACCCCCAAGACATCCACGAAACCTACCCCAACCCCAACACCCTCACCGCAGAAACCATCACCAACGAACTCACAGCAGAAGCAAAACACCACTGGAAAGACCTCGCCACCAAATACCCCGAAACCATCACCCAACACACCCGAGAAGCAATCCTCCAAACCATTGACCAAAACTGGACAGCCCACCTCGCCAACCTCGACTACCTTAAAGAAGGCATCGGACTCCGAGCGCTCGCCCAGAAAGACCCCAAAATTGAATACAAGATTGAATCCGCCGAACTATTCGACGAGATGAACGAACAGGTGAAAAAAGAATTTACCCAGCTCGTCCTCGGACGACTCTAAACGAAAGAAGCAGTGCCACCTCCCACAAGGTGTCACTGCTTCTTTCGTAAATAATTCTAGTGTGGTACTATGGATGCAAATAAATCAATTCCCAGCTAAAGAAAACATCATGGTCAAAGGCCCAACCAACAAACTGCCCAGTAAAATCCGATTCATGCTACCGCTCACCATCACCATTACCGACGGGAACCCCTACGCATTCTACACATTCATCATCACCGGAAGCTTCACGCTTATCACCTGCCATTACACAGAAATGTGGTACCGAATCCACCAAGCAACCCAAAACCCCAAACACCAATAAAAATTTCAGCTACCACTTGAACCTAAGCTACAATAGAAGGACGTTACCAAAGCCACAAAAACACGGCAGTAACGTCCTCCCTTATCGCACAACCAAAAGCAAAGAAACCACAGGAGCAACCCCCATGCATAAAATCACCAAAAACAACACACCCCAGACAGAAAACAACTACACCCCGAACTGCCTCTGGTACCTCCACCGCCAACACACCCTACACACACAAAACAAACCCAACCGATACAACGAAACCAAATCCTACATCTCCGCACAAGCACACACCTGCCCCTGCGGAACAAACGGACTAGACCTCAACCCCAACTGCAACCTATGCCAATACCGCCACTACTGGATGCACAAAGCCGGATTCCCCCACACCGCATGGAACGACTACGCACCTACACGAAAAAACCCCACCTGCACATCCTGCCCCACCCAACCCAAAAACTTCACCCCCGGATGCCACGAATGCGAAACCCGCATCAACACCAAAACAGAAACACAAACTCACACATGCTACCTCAACTCCAAGAACCCCCTAAAGGGAACCACCTGGAACAACCCCTGCACCTACTGCCAAGCCCCCGACACACTCTTCACCCCCGGATGCCACGCATGCCGCACACGCGCTCGCTTGCAGAAGAATCTCAAGGCGACCAGCGCGATGCAGGCTCTCACAGGTATCTGTGACCATAGTGACAACTGCTCGATTAATTGCGTTTTCTGCGCCTTTATTCAGGCAGGAAATACCCTCATTCCTAATGGTGAGTACAGCCGCCTGTGCCACAACCATGAGAACCTTGTCCTGGATGAAGAGAAAAAAGAGCCCGAGCAGGCGGCGATTTTCAAGAACCCTGTCCGCGTTGAAGGTTCAGACGCCTGGAAATCTAGTGTTCTGGCGGAAATTCTGACGACCCCTATCCAGGAGTTTTCTTCCCTCGACTACAGCGCAATAGCTATTGAATCCGGTGACGGTTACACCCCGAATGCCTTTGAAAGGGTTCCTGCCGAGGCTAAATCAAAGAAGCCTGCTAAGCGTATCCCCACGCTCATCTACAACCCCGCCAAGTACGCACCTCGATTCCCGAGCGTCCCGCATTTGAAGCGACCTGGGCGGGCGACTAGACGGCTTCGACGTAGAGCTATCCCACCTGTCCCTGCTCCTGGTTACTGCAAGGGTTGCGGGTGTAAAAGCACCCTCTATACAGAGGGTTGCCCCGCCTGCCAGAATCGGCACTTCACTAAATGGAGCAAAAAACAGCCTACCTTGTACGCGGATTGGTTCGACTATCAGGAGCTCACTACTGTAAAGCACCAGGTGTGTTCTTCCTGCGGCACCCCTATACATCTTTACCAGGATGGTTGCAACGCATGCTTTGAGCGATATGGGCTCCTGCCGCAGAATACGCTCATCATATACCCCACACCTGACGATGTTATCGCTTTCACCAAGCTTCGTTGGAAAAAATCTGAGAAGCAGGCTTTCAAGAAGATTTCACATCTTCCCATGTAGCAACAAAACCCCTGTTACCTATCTCTGGTAATAGGGGTTTTGTGTTAGTCAGTCAAGACGTATTCTCGCTCCGCTTCGTTGAATGCGGGGCGGTAAACAGGGGATGGATTGGTGAGCATCTGGAACACATATTCTTCCAGTTTGCGCGCCTTGATTTCTTCCTTACGTGCAGAGCGAGAACGCTTTTTCATGCTGACGGGGTCATATGATTCACGCTGGCTCATTTCGTCACGACGCTTAGCGGCGTTACGGGAGGCACCACGTGCGGCGAGCATGCTCTTGTAGGGGTTGAGGCGGAAATTACGGATGTATGCCGCCCAGGGGTTGTACTCGGGTGCGTTACCTTCGCGACGAACCATCTTGGGGTAGACGACATTACCAATAGCGAGGACATCAAAAAATACCTCGCAATTAGCGCCTTCGCGGTCTTCAACCCAATCGAAACAAGAGAAGAACTTGGAGTCGAGCTCGTCGCCTCGGTTCATCTTCTTCTTAGCACTTACCGGCTTGTCCACGATGACAAAGATGTCTTCGTCGCTTTCTTCCGTAGCTGTTCCGACTGCAAGCGAGCCGAAGTATCCGTAGGCCACGATTGATTCAGGGGAGAAACCTTTGCGTGTAGCTTCACTGACTACGGTTTCCCACTTAGGGGTAGGGAGCGCCTTCATGTTTTTTCCTTTTTGAAAGGTGGATTCTGATATAAGGTTCAAGTCTTTTGAACGTTTCTATAGTACCACACTAAGTAGGGGTCCGCAATGTGGGACTGATTTGGAGTGAATTTTTATTCACTTGAAGTAGTTGCTATAGTTTGAAGCGAATCAATTGCCTTACTTTTCATGATGTGAACAACTAGCGAAACGCCTAGTCGGAAACATTTTTCACGCCATGCACGCTGAACCTTCACTTTAATGAAAAGTAACGCTATAGATAAACATTAACCTTGTCAGTGAAACTATACCAGTATTGGAAGAACACATGAAGCCTAGCAAGCTCTACGCGGTAGCTCTTGCAACCGCATCCCTCATCCCTACAACCTTCGCCGGTGCCGCCGAAGTGGGTAGCAACCCTTGGGATAATCATCATGGAGAAATCTCTCCTACTAAGACCATTGGTTCCAGTAACGGTAAGCCTTGTTTGACTACCGGATACCGTAACGTGCCCCTCAACCCCGACGGCACCACTGTTAATGCCTTCTGCTTCAATAACCCTGACCCGACCCACGAAGTGCTTGCACCTTATGCCCCGGTCAATGCGTCCAAGACTGTGGAAGACCTGCACAAGGTGGAAGATACAGGTATTTGGGGTTCTGGTCAGCAGGTCGCCCGCGATACTTTTGCGTACAAGGAGCTCCCGGACAACACCCCCGTGCTCGACAATAGCCAAAACATCAACAGCCAGCACCTCGTCTACTCTCGCACCATAAATAAATGGCTGACCGCTGAAAACGTAAACCGCTCCGGTGCTGGTCAAGAGCTTATCCCCACCATCACCGTAGACTCATCTAACCCTAACCAGGATTACGTCGAGGTTGTATCCCGTGACAACCGTGCCCTCACCAATGAAGCAACCCGCCGCCTCACTATGGGTAGCCGCCCTATTCCGACCTGGTACCTGAAGCACCCCAACCCGTCTGGCGATAAGTCTCTAGCGACCTACGATGTTGCGACCGGTCTGTGGACGTCGATGTTCCACGTCATGCAGGATGCCCCCGCACAGACCTATTCAACTACTGCGACTATCAAGTTGTCCGAGGATGGCACTGTCCCAAATGTCACCGCATGGGCGGGCGGTAAGGATAAGTCTGCGCGCCAGAAGGTAAACTACGACACCGCTTACTTCACTTCGGCACCCGTTGAGGGTAAGGCCCAGACCGTCGATGCGGCGAGCGCTCAGCTTCAGGCTGTCCCTGGTGAGAAGACTACCGCCAAGGACGGTCTGACCCCTGTGGACACTCCCAGGAACCACGTGTCGCCGTATTCTGCTGGTGATACTATTACGGTGCAGGCTTACTCGCGTGACATGGAATCTAGCCGGGATATGCGTTATCCGGTTGGTCGTGGTCAGACTTTCCGCCTGGTGAATCCGGTTGAGGGCGTTACTATTGACGCGCATACTGGTGCTGTTACTGCTACCCGTGCGGCGGTTGAGAAGGCTGGCGGCACTCTGAACGTTCAGATTGAGGCAGACTGGACTCCGGTTGTTAAGTACTCCTCTGGTGGTTACATTCCTGCTAAGCCTAATTTTGGTGGTATGGGTGAAAACAACTACTGGCTGAACCTTATCTCGGGCACCTCGTCTGTGGTGGGTATGGCTAATGAAAACACGCAGATTGGTATTGATGAGCTCCGTAGTAAGGAGATTAAGCACGCTTTGTCGGTGACGTTCCCGAATTATCAGAAGGGCGCGTCGTTCCCTGCGAAAATGGCTGACGGTAATATGGATACTACTAAGTACCCGGAGGCTCCTCATGCTGGTCAGCGTTGGCGTTTGCCGAAGAATTTCGACACTGAGGGTTATCTGCGGTCGATTGATAAGACTGGGGATGAGATTCTGCGTATGCAGATTGAGGCGGCTAAGAAATATGGCGGCGTCGTCACTGACCGCAACCTCGCAGCTATCGCCTTCAACTTTGAGTCTGCGTGGTCTTATGCTCCTGCCGCTCGTGAGGGTAAGAACATCTATATGGATGCCACTGTGGAGAATGGTTGGCTGAAGGAGATGTTTGATAAGCATGATGGTAGTAATGCGTCGTTCCCTTGGCAGGCTGTTCAGTGGATGCCGGTGAACTACGCGGAGCTTCCTGCTGGTTCTCAGGGTCCGCAGAATACTCTGGTGAATTATGCGGCGGACGCTATTCCTGGTGATTTGTCTGTGCGTACTTATTTGCCTGACCGTGTGCATGAGAACGGGTACGTTGGGCACACTACCCACACTGGTCGTGACGTGCGCACCTACACCGTGACTGACCCGTTCTGGGTGCAAAACTTGCTGGCTGATTTCATGGAGACACCGGGCTTCTCAAACACTACCCAGAGTGACAACGGTGTAGTACAGTTTGAGGAGCTGGGCATCACCATTACCCCGACCCGTGAAGGCGTATCTACCCCTCTGCACCTGGTGACTGAGAATCTGCGTAAATCTAAGGATTACCTGGCATACGAAAAGCTACAGGATAAGTCTCAATGGACTGGCGTAGCCGTACCTGAGCTTGACCACACCAAGTCCGTTATCCGCCAGGCAGGGCAAGAAGACGTGCCCGTACTTAACGCGCAGACTAAAAAGTGGCATTTCCAGGCATACGCTAACGACCCCAACTACAAGTCTCGCGCCATCCCCTACACCGTAGGTGGCGTTCAGGAAGCTAACCCTCTCGCGGCTTCCGACTACCCGCGCCTCAAGACTGGCACCACCCAGATTGTAGACGTGCTCGCCAACGACTCCACCAACTACGGCAACAACAATGGCATGACCATGACCGGCGTTAAACTGTACAACCCCGCCGGAGAAGAAGTCACCCAATACGAAGACAGCATGGCAACCTACCGCATCGTAGACGTACCCGGCAAAAACCGCCAAGGCATCGAAATCACCACCAAAACCAAGGAAGGCTTCGCACCCACCCTCTCCTACTCCGCAGTACGCTCCGACGGAACCGTATCCTCCAAGGGCACAGTCACCCTACTCATCGGCTCCACCACCGGTAAAGCAATGGCACTCGCAAACACATCCTCCGCAAAGGGTGAACCTGCCGTACAACCTGCCAACCCCGACCAGGTCGTCACCGAGAAAGGCGAACCCGAGGTTGCTAACCCCACCGAATTTACCGGCGGCGTAAACGCAGTAGAACCGGCAATCAACGAAGTCCCCGAATACCAGGGCGCCACCAACGCCGCTGAAGCCGACACCAACACGAAAAACGACTACACCGGCGGCGTAAACGGCACCGAACCTGCAACCCGCGAGAACAACCCCGAATACACAGGAGCCGTAAACGGCGAACCTGCAACCACCGACCCCAAACCCGAAGGAACAACACCCACCAACCCCAAGGAAGAAACCACCCCCCAACCCGAAAACACAACCCAGCCCACTAACAACACAACCAACACAGCAGAACCCCAAGAAGCCAACACCACCCAAAAACCCACCCTCATCAAGGGCGGACACGAACAACCCACCAACCCCAACACCCTCTGGGCAACCATCGCAGGTGCAATCACCGCGCTCGCTGGCGCACTGCACCTTAGCCGAAAGAAGCGTAAGAGCTAAAACTCCTCTTTGGTCATGAACGAGAGCCCTAAGCAGGTCAATAGCGCCTACTTAGGGCTCTCGTTTTGCATAAACCACCTTTGAGTGTGATATGATATTCAAATCATCTTACTGCTGAGCGGCAGTAAATAAACCAAAGAAAGGCATAAACCATCATGATTCAGCGAATCATCAATTCCGTCCGTAAGGCATTCAGCAAGTATGACCGTGCAACCTACGTGTCATTCAATCGACCTAGCCCTGCATCTGCACTAGCTCGAAACAGCGGGTGGAAGAGCCGAAACCGAAACATTCCGGTTGAAGACAACATGCTTCCCTGGAGTGGATACCCCACTGAACATCGCCGCCCGTAACGTCGGCGACGTCCCGCACCGTTAAGGAAACACATGATTGACCCCAAGCAATCCCAGGAGATTGACATGAATTACGGTACTGAATTTATGCGAGGCTTCCTCCTTGTCGCGCCCGCCTGCGCCCTTTTCTGGGCTGGCATTGCGACCCTCGCTGTAACTACCTTCACCCGCTAAAGAAACGCCAATAACCACGACTAACCACATTATGCACATTACAGCACACGAATACGTCCCTCTCTCTTTCTGGGGAGGGCTTCTTGCAGTTATCGCTTTCGTAACCTTCCTCTTCGCTGGATACCAGGTTCTTGAAATCTTCGCTAACGACAAAGGGAAGCGGAAATTTGCGCCGTTCAGAGTGCAGATGAAGTCTCTTACGGTGTTCACCATCCTTACCTTCATCTTCAGCTCTGCCTCCGTCTACTTGTTCTGGAAAAACTACACCGCGCGAGCAGTTCAGATTGGTGAGGGTCTTGGAACAGTCATCGTTGTTGATGAAGAACAGCTTCGTAAATGGCGAGGTGACGAAATGGGACTGAATCTTGTGTATTCCTACATCGACGGAGAAGGGACTCCTGTATTCAGAGACCTCAGCAACCCCAGCAAAGCCGTCCTTCGCAAGTGCCCTCTCATCATCACCGAGAAGGAAACACCTCCGGGTATTGTAGTATTCGACCGTGAAATAGGAATGAAGATTACGCCCCGTTGCACGAACTTCACTACCGACGGCGAAAATGTCCCCATCACCACCCCTAAACCTGCACCTACCGCTTCAGTAAAATCCACGCCCCGGAGATAAACCCGATATAGACTTCGTGTTGTGATTGTGGACTACCAGCCGGTAGAAAGAATATGCCGCTCAGCAGATAACAATCCGCTGGGCGGTTTTTTCTGCACTATAAAGCAAAAACTACCCTGTAAACCCAAATTAGAGAAACCAGAACCACCACGACCCGCAAAGAAACCATGACCTACTACCACATCTCACCGAATATGACAGTGAACGGCTGTGTTGGACCTGACGGATGCGCATACAAGAAACAAGGTATTGAACTGGAGCACTTCACCAGTCTGCGTGAGGCACAAGAGTACCTAGAACTCTTCTGGGCTGAGCAGTACGACCCGGATGTACCCCGCGCAGAAATCACTGAACAGCAGGCACAGCTCATCCCCGCTGTCGAAGCCGCCGGGTACGCCGCAGACGCCCAGAAGAGAGCACGCTACAACGAGCTCCGAGACCGCTACGACATCATCAACATCTTCCACTCGGAAGACCCCGCAGACGTGCCCCCTGCACCCAGAGAAACCGAACCCTTCGAGCTCTGGAGCATCGAAACCGCCGAACGTAGAACCCCCGCAAAAATTACCACTGCCGGAACAGCATCCCAGCACCCCGGCAACATTCAGCGCGCCCAAAAACTCCTCAACGAGCACCGGCAACTCACCCAAGGACTCAACACCACCGCCAACGTCATCGCCGCAGACACCAAATACCCCTCCTACAAAAACCTCCTCGCCAACCACACCAAATACCTCAACCGCATCGCAAGCATCGGCGAGCGCAGATACACCACCTACCGAGACACCCAATACCAGCACTACCTCACCCAGTACACTCGTATGCTGGCGAAGCAGACGCCGACTATCTTGACCCGTCTTGCTACTGGTGCACCCTACAGCAACATTACTGAGGCTCAGCGGGAAGAGCTGTTCTACACCACCGCGTACATTCTTCAGAATCACCCTGATTTTAAGGATTGGGCGGAATACCATAAGATTCCGGTGAAGAATGGTGTGCCTGTGCCCTCTAACATTTCTCAGTTTCAGGATTTGCTTCGGCGGTGTGGTACTGAGCCTGACTCAAATGGTGATTACCTTCTGATGAGTAATACCCTTGACCGTGTTGATTCTGGTGATTTGGATTTTTCAGAGTTGGTGACGATTTCGTCTGCGCCTACTCCTGATGTGACTCCTGCTGAGGCTCTTGCTGGTACTACTTCTGAGGGTGACCCTGATTTTGAGCATGATTTGAAGGCGCTTCAGTGGAATGATGTTTTGACTCATGGTTTGGGGAGTTATACTCAGCAGGCGTTGATGAAGCGGTACCCGGAGGATGAGTATAGTCATTATGGGCATCCTGCTTATCGTGGTATTCGGACTGTTGCCGCTTTGAGGAAAGCTCAGCCGGGCAATATTTTGGTGCGGAAGCTTCAGGATGGGAGTAGCCAGTATGCGGTGGCTCTTCAGAGTACCCCTGATGGTGTGTTGTATCAGACTATTTCTTCTTATAGTGGTGACAATTCGCCTGTGGTTTCTGATGCTCAGCGGGCGTATGCTTTGTTTGCCGCTGGTGCTCGTACGAATGAGTCTCCTGTGGGTTTTGCCCCTACGTCTAATGATGACCAGACGCTCCGTCTTGAGGGGTGGATGCCCTGGTAACAGCACCCACCTAACCACCCGCACGATGAAGAGAGTGTGAGTAGGAAGTTTCTCTAGCTTCCTGCTCATGCTCTCTTCTTTTTGTTTCCCCAAAAACTGAACCCGATATAGAAACCGAGTGCCGAAACACGGCAAAGGTTCAATACTCCCAGCCTCGGCCCCCGAACCGAGCCGAGGATTGCGACCGGAAAGAGAACTGAAGGAAACAAAAAATTTGAGTACGAAAACCAACCCCAAAAAGACTATCCTCGCCAGCACGTTGCTTACGGCAACTATCGCAGGAGCAGTCGCACCGGCTCTAGCCACCAACGATACTGACAATAAGACGGCCAAGACTCTTACCGCAGGGTCTACCATTAAAGTCTCCGAAAACGAGACCATCAAGAATAATGCAGACACCCACCTGAGTGGCGACACTGCAACCACTGAGGCGGCACCGACCCTCCAGGGCTCCGTATCTGTAGACAATATTAAAATCGCGCTCGCGCAGACACCTGAAGAGGGTGCCCGCATGGGTGGCGCTACCGTCGGGTGGGGTGCTAAAGCGCAGGCAGAGGATAAGCAGAACCTCACTGGTGCACAGGACGCAACACTCAGTAACGGTAATGCGCCTACGCTCGCTGTCACGCCTCTCACGACTAGAAGCGGCTGGAAGCCCAGCTGGGGTGTGCTCGGGCAGGATGTGTCTAACCACCAGCCTAGTATCAACTGGGCGGCTCAACACGCCGCAGGTAGCCGCTTCTCCTGGATGAAGACCAGTGAGGGTACAACCTATGTAGACCCCACCTTCTCCAACCATTACACGGGTGCTCGGGGTGCTGGTTTGGTGACTGGTGGCTACCATTTTGCGTTGCCGCCGCAGTCTTCTGGTCGTACGCAAGCTGAGATTTTCATTAAGAACGGCGGCGGGTGGACTGCTGACGGTAAGACCCTGCCGGGCATGCTCGATTTGGAGTACAACCCCTACCCGTCTTTGGGTAACACTTGCTTTGGGATGTCGCAGAGCCAGCTGAAGACTTGGACGTGGGACTTCGTGAAAACATATAAGGAGAAGACTGGTCGTTACCCGACTATCTACTCTACAACCGACTGGTGGAACACCTGCATGGGTGGCACTAACGAGTTCAACGGTCTGCCTTTGCATATTGCGAACTATTCCACGGGACCTGGCTACATGCCGGGGGGCTCCACCAGCTTCGACATCTGGCAGTTCTCCTCGGTGGCGCCCTTCGCTGGTGATTCCAACGTTTTCAACGGCTCGCAGGAAGAGCTGGACAACTTCGTCCGTAATGCCAATTATGTCTCCAAGTGGGGTAGTAACGGTAAGGTTTCGCCGAAGCCGGTCACTGACCGCTCCGCCTCTGCGCCGGAACCTCCTAAGCCTGTCGATAGCGGCGACCGATATTTCGGCAACGGCGGCTTCCTGAACATCCACAGCGGTATTGGTAGCTACTGGGCTAGAAACCAGGAGCGTTACGGTACCCCCATCGGGCGTGAGCTTGCTCTTCCTCGCGGGTGGGCGCAGGACTTCACCAATGGCTACCGCATCCTGCACCGCAAAGACGGCAAGGGCGGCGCCGTCTACCTGCGTGGAGCAATCGGCGACCTCTGGGTAAAGAACGGCAACGAATACGGACGCTTCGGGCACCCCCTCACCGACGAATACTTCTTCCGTGAATCCGCCCAGCAAGACTTCGACAGCGGCAAGAAACTGATTTGGTCTGCCAAAAACGGTGTCCACGTCATGACCAACTTCAAACCCATCACAACCAAATGGCTGGAACTCGGCGACGTCCGCACCATCGGAACACCCATCACCGACGAAATCACCCAAGGCAACACCACCTACCAAGACTTCCGCACCGAAGACGGCAAAGTCACCCGCCTTACTCTAAATCACGACACCCAGCAGGTAGAGGTCACCGACCCCACCGTAAAATTCCAAGTCGTCAATGGCATCAAAGACTACCTCCACAACACCAAACGCAACTACGGCACCCCCATCGAAAACGAGCGGAAGACTGATTTTGCTGTTTGGGAACAACGATTTGAAACCGGACACGCCGTGGTCTTCTCCTACCAAGCAGGAGGAAAAAGCGTCTGGACACGTGGAGCAATCGGAGACCGCTGGCTCAAAGCAGGCGGCTCCGCAGGAACCTACAAATACCCCAAGACCGAAGAACTAACTGCAAATGGGTACGTGTACCAAGACTTCGGCTCAGGACACAAAATGGTCTGGACTGAAAAAACAGGAGTCCACAATATCTGGATGCCTGGCGCAATCGGTCACTACTGGCAAGAACACCAGAACGAGATTGGTGTCCCCGTCACGGAGGAGACCAGTCAGGGCAACGGCATCATGTCTCAGGACTTCATCAAAGACGGACGAATCAGCCGCATCGTCTGGACCGAAAAAACCGGCGCACACAAGGTGCTCATCCCCAGCGCAATCGGCAACAAATGGCTCGCCTACGGCAACACCGGAAACAACCAACTCGGCGTACCCGTCTCAGAAGAATACTACGTCCACGGCGGCATGGCGCAAGACTTCAAAAACGGCGACGACTACTACATCGTCGGCTGGAAAGACGACGCACAAGCAGGTCACCCCACCCATGTCATCCAGTTCAACAGTTCCGTCGGTCAGAAATGGGCACGTGAAGGGCACTGGGATGTCCACGGTTTCCCGATGAACGACGTAGTAAACAACCGCCACGCCACTACACAGATGTTCTCCCGAAGCGGCACCATCAGCACCATCACCGGACACTCCGGCTTCAGAAGTGTGGGACACATCAATGATGCGCTTGCCGCAGAGCCGGTGGCGAATCAGGCTAATAATCATGGTCAGCAGATTGTTGAGACTGCCAAGAGTGGTCTGGGTGGACGCTACGTTTGGGGCGGCCAGACTTTCAAGTCTTGGGACTGCTCCGGCTTCGTGTCCTGGGTCTACGCACAACACGGCATCAAGCTCACTCCCTACACCTTCTCAATGGCCAAGGAGCTTAAGCAGACCAGCAACCCCCAGCCCGGAGACATCGTCTTCCAGAACGGCTACAACCACGTCGGTATCTACCTGGGCAACGGTCGGATGATTTCTGCACTGAACCCGAGCGAAGGTACTCTTGAACACCCGACGAGCTGGATGCCTGTTGATGGTTACTACACCGTGAAGTAACTTGCTATAATGGGAATGTAATCTATCCACTCGCTCCAAATATGAGTGTGATATTTTGCATTGTCACAAACGTGTCACCCAGCTTCCCCGCAGTGAAGCCTAGTCACTGGGAATCTGGTTCAGATACGTGAAGAGCCCCTAGCCGTGGAAAGCTGGGGGCTCTTCGCATGCCTACCTCAAAATTTTTGGGCTCAGAGGAGCGGTGGTAAGGTTTCAAAGAGTGCAAAGTAGGAAACTCTCATCTCCAGTAGGTTGCTTTTCAATGCACCGACGACCAGCCTCTGCTCTTCAACTGCTTTAGAGCTGTTCGGTAGAGCTTGCTGACGCTCAAGATTTTGAAGCTTACTGTTAGCTTCTTCGAGTTGCTTTTCTGCTAGGGAGATTGCGTCTGCGTAGGTGTCCTGCATGCTGTGAATAATTGGGGTGTCCATAGATGGTGTGATTGCTTTCTGGTCGGCTTTATTCTTCGGGTAATAGTAGCATGAGGTGCGAGGTGTTTGGGCTGGTTTTTCTGATATAGGGGTGGTGTTTACAGCCCTATTTGTATGAGTGGGCTCTTGGTTTTTATGCGTTTATTTTGAAGGTAAATTATGTCTACGGCTCGTAAGTTTCATATTAATATTCATGGTGAGGTAGCGAAGTGTGAGGCTCAGAAGCAGTGTCGCCGCCGACAGCAGGGACCGCACTTTGAAGATGTGGCATCCGCAAATCTGTGGAGACAGGCAGAAGCTGAGTCTGAGGTTCGCTACGATGAGCTCCTTCAGGTTTTCGACACGGACAAATTTGAATTGACCCCTGAACTGGCTGAAAGCTACGGAGTCTCAGGGTGGACACTCCATAAGGTGAACCCGGAAAAGTACCCGAACCCTGAGACCGGCGAGTTTGCCAAAGATTATTTGAACGACGAAGACGCATCCCAGCCGAAGGCACCTGTCGCGAGCGCTGAAACGCCTCCTCTTCCGGCACCTGTGGTGGAGTTGCCTGATAGTGTTCGGGAAGTTTCTGACCGGCATGGGCAGGTGTTGTTGTCGTTTGGGTTTGATGAGGCGACTGATATGGTGAAGGTTCCGCCGATGAATCCTCGTGAGGCGCCTTATGACCGGTATCAGATTGTTGAGGCTAGTGATGTGCTTCAGGGGAATCTTGAGGAGTCTGCTCAGTCTCTTTATGAGAGTGAGCTGGAGAATGGGGTTCCTGAGCATACGGCGCGGTTGATTCTCGATGATGAGGATTTGGTGATTAGCTGGGCGATGTCTGAGATGAATGAGCCGATTGATAAGAAGGGGTTTGTGGAGGCTCGTGCGGGGTGGGCTCAGTCTGCGTTGGTGGCTGGTCGGGTGGATAGTCGGCTTCAGATTGATGACCCTGGTTCTGCTCCGGCTGGTGATTATGCGACTTATGAGTATGGTGTGCCTAGTTCGTATATGTCTGAGCCTGCTGAGGATGCTGAGTCGGATTTGCCTTCGTTTGCTTCGGGCGCGAAGTTGTCTGGCATTGATAAGGGGCGGTGGGAGGCTTACGTTGCTGAGCGTAATGATGTGCAGGATTTGATGGGTTTGTGTAAGGAGACGCAGGCTTATCGGGCTAATCCTACGTATGCTCAGTACACGTCTTATAACGAGTCTACGGGTGAGGCGTATCGGATTATTGATGAGAATACTGGTACGAAGCTTACTTTGGACACTATGGATAGGGGTCTTTCGCAGGATACGGCTACTCGTCGGTATGGTTCGGTGGGGGATATGCATCGTTATGGTGGTTATCGGTGGGACCGTAAGGAGCAGGAGAGCATTAAGGATTATTTCAATGGGTATCGTGGTGGGGATTCGGTGTATTCGGAGTCGCCGTTCCGTGGGTATGAGCATCGTAGTGCTGATGATATTCGTCGGTTGCAGTGTCAGGTGTCGGCGATTGCGAGTATTGCGAAGGAGGTGGAGGGTATGGATGCTGATGCTCAGAAGGAAATTTATAAGGCGCATAAGTATTATCCGAATGGGCGGCATAAGGATGTGTCGTTTGAGGATTATATGGTGACGAGTATTTATGCGGGGAAGAAGGCTATTGATACGGATTCACCGTATCCTACGTTGTCGAATGTGGTGCCGGGGGATAAGGATGTTGATTCGTTGGGTGCTTACTCTTCTAAGTTTAGGGGTTGGGAGTCTCGGTCGAAGTTGGGTATTGATAGGGATGCAGTGAAGAAGGTTACTAGCCGCACGTATGAGGCTAAGGGTGGGTATCGCCATTCGGATGGTGCTTGGCGCAGTTCCTACCAAGCCGCTGTGCATGGGTTGGGTTCTCCTCGTGAGGAGGCGATGCTGTATATGCACAGCAATATTCGTGGTCGCACTTTGAGTAGTGTTGCGAAGAATTCGTTTGAGCAGTCTTCGGCGCAGTTGAATGCTTCTCGTGACAATAGCGACTTCCTTGTGAAGTATGTGGATGAAGATGGGGACACTCGGTTCGCGTATGCTCCTCAGCCGGAGAAGGATGGTGTTCTCGACATTATTCATCTGCCGAAGGATGCTACGATGCGTGACCAGAATGGGTTTGAGTTCCCGGCGCCGTATTGGACTAAGGCGGCACGCGCCGAGTACATGTTCGGTGGTCGCGCATTCCAGGAAGGGGACGTCGAGCATATTATCGTGAACGACGATAGTACTACCAACTCTAAGTACACGCTAGAACTCTTCTAATCTCTTCACGTGATGAAAATACCCTTTGGGGCGAGTCTCTATGACTTGGTTCCCAGAGGGTATTTTTTATGCCCGACACGCCAACACGACACCATGTTTTGCAAAATAAAAATATAGTGTGCTACTATTCTTCTACCAGCCTTGTTCTGCATGGGATGAGGCTGGGTTATTCACTTCAATTCATTCAACTTCACTTCTCACACTAAGGAGAACACACTATGAACATTTCCCGCCGCTCCCTCATTGCCGGTGCCGCCGCAGGCGGTGCACTCATGGCACTGAGCGCACCCGCCGCGAGCGCACGTGACCGCTTCGTTGCCGCCGCTGTTGAGCCTACTGTTAAGAAGGTAGCGACCCCGGCGGTTGGTCACGCTATTAAGCGTGGTGGTACCACTGATTCTCTGTCTGCGATTAATTCGGTGACTGTGTCTCCGTGGAACAGCATTGTTACCCCTGGTTATGGTGACTATAACGCTAATGGTGATACTTATGGTACGAGCCGTGTTTGTCTGTCTGCCTTTGATGCGGATGGTAATTCTCTGATGCAGTTTAAGCCTGCTGGTTCGGAGGCTGTTACTGCGCAGTATGCGGCTGGTCGTATTTATGTGCCGCTGACTGACCCGTCTCAGCCTGCGAATTTCCGTGAGCTGTGGAATCGTACTGCGGTTTGGGAGTCTGATACTACTGGTAAGGATTGGGTTCTGCGGGATATTCGTGACCCGCAGGGTCGTCCGTATAAGGCGGAGCATGTTTGGGATATTTGTTCTGCACCTGGTACTAATGACACTCTGTTTATCAGCTTTAGTTCTCATAAGGATGCTGTTCATGGTTTGGCGTATGAGGAGGGTGTGGTTCTGATGGGTGATTTTGAGGGCGGTTTTGTTCCGGCGTATATTTCGTCTGCTCCGAATCAGACGGTGCGTCTGCTTCCTACCGCTAAGCAGAATTCGCAGGGTGGCAACATTACGGTTCGTGCTACTCGTAATGTTCGTGGTCGGGGTAAGGAGGATGTTCTTATTATTCTGGCTGATGGTGATGGTACGAAGCTTCAGGCTGTGCGTGATGATGGTTTCTCTCGTTCGTCTGTGTCTAACCCTAATGTGTATTCGGATGAGCATGGTTATGACCATAATTGGACTGTGAGTGACGTGTTCACTTCTCCTGCTACGGTTCTGCCGTCTGATGTTTACGAGTTTGCTGATGGTTGGCGTTTTGAGCCGGGTGATGTGAAGTCTGACCGTAATGTTCGTGGTGTGCAGGGTTATCTGCGTCATCGTGATAAGTCTAAGGGTTTTGACCTTGCTATCCCGAATGAGGAGAACCCTGTGAAGGACATGGGTGTTCTGCATACTTACATGTCGTCTAACTCCCCGGTGTGGCATGCTATCCGTTCGCAGTTTGGTGACCTGACGATTATCAACTCGCAGAGTCAGCTGGTGTGGCACGTCAATAAGGGCGACTTCAAGCGTTACAAGACTGCTGATACTACCAGCAAGCTCCGCAATGAGCTGTTGAAGGTCTCTGGTGACAGCTTTGGTGTGATTCTGTCTGGTAATTCGGGCAACCCGAAGCTGGTGTTCGGCACCGCTGATGGTTACCTGCTGTACATTGATGGTCTGCTTCCTTACGCTGAGGCGAAGGACATGAAGCGTCGTGCTGGTACCGACAAGCGTTTCAGTGATGACTATGAGTATGAGACTTACAAGTATGGTATGAACTTTGCGGAGTACCGTAAGCGTGATATGGCAGACATTGCAGAAGCACGCCGCCTGAATAAGGCACAGGGTCTGCGCCCGCGCACCTACTACAAGCGCATCGCAGAGTAAATACATCTGTGACACCTACACCACCATGTAGGTGAACCGCATATAATGGGAGATGCACCATACAACACACTGTATGGTGCATCTCCCACAACCAATACCCCCCCGTAAAGGAAGAACAGGAAACCCCAAATGAGTATCCCCAACCAAGACACCAAGCAGTACTCAAACCCCAACAGCAACGACGGAAGCGAACCCGCTCACCCCGCACCCGCCACCATCCACGACGGCACTACCCTCACCGCCGCACCCACCGGAAATAACACCGAAACCAAAACCACCAGCGGTAACGGCGGCACCGGCGGTATCCTCGCCCGAACCGCCCTACTCGGCATCACACTCATCACCGGCATCTTCATCCTCGCCAACCTCACCACCTGGGCAATCAGCCAAACCCTCAACAACATCAACCTCCCCATCGCCAACTACCACATCCTATCCCTCACCTACAGCGCCGCAATCCTCGCCCTCACCATCGCCGCCGCATACCCCATCACACGCAAACTCGGCACCACCATCCCCAAACTCCTCCTCGGAAACTTCATCACCGACAAAGCCTACCAATACCTCGCCGCAGGCGCCCTCGGAGCCGCCACCCTCACCGCACTCAACGTCATCACCACCACCACCCTCACCGGACACACCGAAGCAACCTGGACAGCACCCTACCAAGTCATGAACCCCAGCACCCTCCTCGCATACATCGGCTTCACCGTCCTCCTCGCACCCATCGCCGAAGAAACCCTCTTCCGAGGAGCCCTCCTCAGCCTCGCCACCCGAACCAAAATCCCCGGAGCAACCACCCTAATGCTCATCATCTCCTCCCTCGGATTCACCACCTACCACATCGCAGGAACCCTCCTCACCACCACCCTCACCGCAACCACCACCGGAAATCCCAACGCCCTCTGGACAACCCTCACCGCACTCACCCCCCAAATCATCAACTACACCCTCGCAGGCATCATCCTCTCCATCATCACTCTCAAAACCAAAAACATCTTCGCCTCCTGGCTCGCACACGCAACCTACAACCTCACCCTCCTCTACGGACTCAACACCGCAATCATCGCACTCATCACCCACTAAAACCTGATATACTAAACCAGTTATCGGTTAAAACAAACAGAACCGACCAAGCCAGACACCAACGTCCAGCAAGGTCGGTTCTCCTTTGTCCAAAACCCAAAGCCACGGTCGAACCGCCCCACAGCCCAAGGCAAAAACCGACAACAAAAGGCGGACGGGAAACCCACCACCGAACCACAAGTTCTAGAGGCGAAACCCCACAAAGGTAGGCAAGACATCTGGCATGCCCAGCCTGACAGCTAATCCCGCAGACCACTGACAGATACCCAACAGAAAGAGAACCACCCACACATGGGCAAGAAACTCAACTACACCAAACTCACCATCCTCACCCCCCTCGTCATGGCACTCGTCACCCCTAACGTAGCGCTTGCAGATACAGGTGCTACAGCGACGGCGGCACCTGCCACTTTTACCTCCGCAGAGGCACCTCAGACTGCTCCCACTGGAACTTCGTCTGGCATCAACGATTTCGTAGACCCGAACAACACTCAGGTTGTCGAGCTCACCCCGGAACAGCGTACTGAGCTGAAGAACATGTACATCGACTTGGGTGACGGCTCCAGTATTGAAGCCCTGAGCCTTCAGAACATGCAGAACGAGTCTGCGAAGAAAGCGCAGGCACGTGGCAAAGCAATGGATAAGCTCTTCTCTGGGATTATCTCTACCCGCGATGAACTAGCGGCGAAGGCAGACGCTGAGAAGAAATCTGAGGAAGAAGCTCGGGCTAAGAAGGTAGCTGAGGAACAACGACAGCAGGCTGAGGCGGCGGCAAAAAAGGCAGATGCCGAGAAGAAGCGTCTCCAGGCAGAAACTCAGCAAACCGCAACGGTTACTCCCGCCACGAACAGTGCAACCGTAGCACCTCAATCCCAAAGCCAGAAGAAATATACCCCGGCAGTAGCCGCGAACACCGCAACGCCCACATACACTTCCAATTTTGATGTACGTGTGGACAAGGGCTCCAATGTCGATACCAGTGTGGACACCAGTAAGGTAGATGCCAAGCGAGCAGGAATCATCAAGACCGCTCAGACCGGTATCGGGGGAGCCTATATCTGGGGTGGTAAAACCTTCCGAGCTTGGGACTGCTCCGGCTTCGTGGCATGGGTCTACGCACAGCATGGAATCAAGCTCACCGCATACACCTTCTCGATGATGAATGAAGTCAAGCCGACCAGCAACCCTAAGCCTGGCGACATTGTCTTCCAGAACGGCTACAACCACGTCGGTATTTACCTGGGTAACGGTCAGATGGTTTCTGCACTGAACCCGAGCGAAGGAACCATCATCCACCCCGTTTCGGTCATGGCGGTCGATGGATACTACACCGCCTTGTAACAGAGCTAAACTTCTGCTACACTGAATCTATCTGAAGTTGGCTCCGAAAGATTTCAGAAACACCCCTAAATAATCAACTACTAGCAGTGACTCGCTCGGTACCGAGGATTTAGGGTAAATACCCCGACAGCTACACAGCTTGTCGGGGTATTTTTTATACCCAAAATCTTGCTGGTAAGGAATAAATCGTGGACACCTGATATGATGTACCGGTATTCACCCAAAGGCGGCGTATTTGATATGCATTTTGTAGAGCAGATACGCCTTTTCTTCAGGTGGTATCGCTCATGTAGCTAACCTTTTAGCGACAGTCTTCCGCCTGCCGGTTCGCTGGCTGAGGAAGAACCCAACCTCGGTACTGGGGTAGGGAAACAACATAACCTTTTGGAGAAACATTCAATGTCTACTAAGACGCTAACCAAGAAGAAGCTCATCGCCGCTCCGATGCTTGCTCTGGCGGTTGCACCGACTTTCGCAAGCGTCGCTCCGGCTATCGCCGCCGAAGCACCTTCCAGCAATGTCACTTTGAACTCTACCCTGGCTAACTCTTCACTGAAGGTTACTGGCGGGGAAGGTCCCGTTCAGGTGCTCACCAACGGTCGTGGGGGTGTAGCTCGCCAGGTAACCCTTACTATCCCGAACCTCGACGGTGCACTCAAGGCGGGGCAGACTACTGAGATTGAGCTTACCCCTACTTTGGCGGCTGGTTCCGAGGGTAAGGAAAATTCCAACAATCTTCTGTTCACTACTAAGACGGTAGATGTTCTTGACGCAAGCGGCAAGAAGATTGGCACTCTGTCCAGCCACCCGACGAATAGCCGCATTATCCGCATTACCTGGAATGATGCGATTACTGAGAACCCGCGTGACATTAGCGCGAACTTCACGGCAATGATTGAGCCGCTGAATGACGAAACGGTTCCCAAGACCTATGACCTGAAGTACACGGCAACCGGCATTGGCACTATCAACGGCGGTCAGATTAAGCTGAACCCCGCCCCGACTGCCGCAAACTTCATCCCGCCCGGTGGTGTTTGGTACGGCGGTCAGGGTGTCGCAAAGTGCGGTGTCCCTGATGCGTTCCTGAAGGGTCAGACTGTCCCGAATGGTGTTGTCAAGGGTGGCACCTACGAAATTGAGCTGATTATTGACCCTGCGAAACAGCAGTTCCGCATCGGTCAGGGTGAAGCGGATGACTACCTCAAGAAGAACCCCAATTTTGCCGCAATCCCTTCGGTTCCTTCAAAGGAAATTAACGGTCGCTTCTACTACCTCCAGAATGAAGACCTTCTTGAGTGGGGCAAGAAGAACCCTGAGCTTCGTAAGTACTTCACCCTTGCTGGTCAGCGCACGGCGGCTGAGCTGAAGGCTTGGGCAGACCCCAAGGGCGACTTGACCACCATCAACCCTGAAAACCTGTCTGTCCGTGCGGCAACTGGTAGCTTCACCAACACTGTCCGTGGTGAGTTGAAGGAACACGGTGTCACTGACCCGCTGGTAACTATCGACTTTGAGAAGTCCACCCCCGGCAAGCTGGTTCTCAAGTACACCGCGTTGTGGGACGGCATGTCTTTCTGGTTCTCCACTACCTCGCCTGACGTTTCTAAGGTTGTTGAGGTTACACCTGATTGGAAGGTTAAGGATTACGGACCCGGTATTGACTCTGAGGGTAAGCGTTGCGGTGACGTTCAGCTGACTGCTGAGGCAATCCGAAACAAGGAGACTGTTTTCACCTTCGAGAGCCACACTTACCGCACTGACGTTGCTGGTCGCCCGCAGACTGGTTTTAGTCCCGCATGGGGTGGCTACAGCTACGAAGACAGCTCTGCTGAGGCTTACGCTTTGCCGAAGGACGGTAACGAACAGAAGCAGGGTGCGTATGGTGTAACCTTGACTGCTGACCTGATGGAGAACTCCTCAACGGTCAAGCCTTACACTCTCGATAAGTCTAAGACTGTCTTCACCAACACTGATGGGGCAACCATCTCCGAGGGCGGTAAGAAGATTGTCGTTCCTGGCAAGGCGACCATCACCATTGACGATAAGGGCATTGCTACCGCTGTCCCCGAGAATGGCTTCAGTGGCACGGTTACCGTAAACTACAACATCTTCGACAGCGGCAAGGCGACCACCAAGGTTCCTTCCACTGCAACCTTCACGTGGGCTAAGCAGTCTAACTTGACCGTTGCTCCGGCAGAGAAGACTGTTCTGGTGAATAGCGAGAAGTCGCACACGCTTGACCCGCTGGCTACCGCTAAGGTTGAGGGTAGCACCATCGAAGCTTCCACCTTGAAGCTTGGTGACGGTGCAGGTTCCACTTCCTACAAGTTCGGTGATTCTGGTGTGACCGCTAAGGTTGTGAACGGTAAGGTCGTATTCGAGCACCCGCAGAATATTGTTGGTGACTTCACTGTCCGCTACACCGTCTCTACCGCCGACGGTAAGCAGGCTGAATCTACTGCCACCTTGCACATCCAGCCGGTGAACACCGCGATTGGCATTGTCACTAAGATTAACGGCACCGACGCTAACGTTGAGCCGGTGAAGCTGAAGGTTGGTGAGAACGGTAGCGCTACCGGCAAGGTCACCGTTGAGGTAACTAACACCACTAATTCTGCGGCTACTTTGAACGCAGACACTTTGGTGGTTGCTAATGCGGCTGGCACCAAGGTTACTTTGCCTGCTGGATTCACTCTGGCACCGGGGGAGACGAAGACCGTTTACACCGGCGATGTCGTGGTTCCCTCCGGCAAGTCGGTAGATGTTGAGTACAAGGCAACCCAGACCGCTAACATTTTCAAGCGCTGGGACGGCACCAAGGTCTCTGGTACCGTTGGCTCCGCACAAACCGTGACCGACCCGGCTAAGGCGGTTGCTGAGGTTGTTTCTGAGGTTCCTGGCAACCCTCCCGTTGTCGAGGATAACCCGGAAGCAACTTACACCGAGCCGAAGGCATCTGACGACAGCTTCACTATCACCACGGACGAGACTGTCCTGGAAGGTATTCTGAGCAATGATAAGGGCGGCTCCATTAACGGTGTTGATGACCCCCTGGATGCGAAGACTATTCGTTTCCAGGCTGAGGATGGTTCCTGGGTTACTTCTCGAACCTTCGAGGGTAAGGGTACCTACACCGTTGATGAGAATGGTGTCGTGAAGTTCCTCCGTGCGGCGGGTTACACTGGTGAGCTTCCCGAGGTGACCTACCAGGTCTCCACCGTTTCGGGTCTCACTACTCAGGCTGTGATTCGTCTTGAGCACAAGGTTGAGCCGCCGGTAACTCCCGAGGCTCCGAAGCCTAGTGAGCCCGTTGTTGAGAAGCCGTCTGAGCCTGCTAAGCCGATTCAGGCTAAGACTGGTCACAGTGGTGAGTCTAACAATGGTTCGCCTTTGGCAACTGCTGGGTTGTTTGCAGGTATCCTGTCTGCATTTGGTAGTCTTGCTCTTCGCCGTAAGGCTACCGAGAAGGATTCTGAGTAGTCCCAATGCAGTAAGGTAAGGTGCTTACTTTTGTAGCTTGCCTTTAGAGTAAGGGCTTCACGTGGATTGAGTATCTAATCCGTGTGGAGCCCTTATCGCATGCCCACATGCTTGCACTTATTTCAGTTATCTTGTATGATTTATTTATCTAATCCCTCAAGAAAAGGAAATAATTACATGCCTTTGGTTCAGCTCACCGACAAGATTCCCGCCGAAACCATTGCCAAGGCGAGGCGTGAGGCTAAAGAACTACTCAGCCATGATTTCACCATCGCCTTCCCTGAAGCCGCAAACCCGGAGGATACTGAAGCGCTATCCTGCCTGGTTACTGAAATCATCTCTACCCTTGCCGCCGGAAAAGATATTCAGCTCATGACTCACCCAGATACTATGACTACAGTCCAAGCCGCGCGGCGTATCGGCATTTCTCGCCCGACACTCATGAAAGCTATCCGCAATGAGGACATCCCTGCACATATGGTCGGAACTCACCATCGACTCCGGTTCACGGATGTTGAAAAGTTTCGTAAGAAGCTCCTCTCAGAGCAGGCGGCTGAGAAAGAGAAGGCTCTTCTTGAGCTCTGGAAGTTCGAAGAAGAGAACGGTCTAAACGAAATCCTCACGCCCTAAGCAGGGCTAGATACCCCACTGTACTGCAAATAGATTTTGCACCACAGTGGGGTATCTTGATATATTCTCTGTTGTAATTACAATCACTGCAACATGGTTCCTGCCTCGGAATCATGGGAGAGTCGTTTCTGATTTTTATGGCAAGTTTCTCTAAGCGCCGTGCTGGTGCCACTGTTCTAGCTGTGTCGATGCTGACCGGAGCAACAGTAGCTCAGGCGGCGAACATTGTCCCCAAGAACGCGGTCACCGCAGGTTCTTGCATTAAGAGCGAGTACCAGCCTGGGCTGGGTTGCCCCGATTGGGCAGACGAATTTGACGGCACCGAGGTCAATAAGGACTTCTGGAATGTCTACAATGGTTACTCTGAAGCGAAGCAGGACCCCTACGGCAAGTACAGTAAGGATGCAGTAACAGTCAGTGATGGTCAGCTTCACCTCACGACCAAGGTTGGTAAAGACGGTCAGAAAGGTCTTTCTGCGGAGATGACCACCAATAACCGTGTTGCTTTTGAAGACGGGTACTGGGAGTACAAGCTTTCCTACACTGGATACGGTCACGTCGGTGGTTATCTGTACGGAAATGGTAACGTCGCTGGTGCCCAGATGGGTGAGATTGACGGTTTTGAAGCTTTCGGCAAGACTGACAACAGCACCCGCAGTGAAGCAGGTAAACGTGAAAAGTTTAACCAGGCGAACAAAAACCAGACTATCATTCACTACAGTCAGGCGGCAGTAGATGCACAGACCGGGAAGAAGTCTAGCCACACTAAAGCAACCTGGATTCCTAACAAGCCCGCCGGGGAACCTGTAGTTGTCGGTATCCTGAAGAACGCTGATGGGGTTAAGATTTTCCGAGATGGTGTTCTTGTCCAGGAGATGAGTTCTTCTGACCCTAACTACGCGAAGACTTTCCCGGAGGGTCAGCCTCTTAACACCACGCTGACTGCACGAGTTTCTAACGTCTATTGGGGTGTCCAGGATAATCCCACGGGCGGAATCTCCGTTGATTACGTGCGTCATTACCCTCTAGTATCTGTCGCTGAGGCACCGGTCGTCACCCCGTCTGCTGACCCTACCCCCACCGCCCCGGAAGTGACTCCTGAGCCGACCCCGAGCGAGACCATTCCTCCGGCACCCAAGCCTTCGGAGCCGGTTGTGACCCCGTCGAGTGAACCGACCCCGACTGCGTCCACCCCGCCCGCACCGACGGTCGAGCCTTCCCCCACCACCCCTGCTGTCACCCCTGAGCCTTCTGCTCCGGTGACTTCTACTCCTGCACCGACCCCGAGCGAAACCACCCCTCCGGCACCCAAGCCGTCGGAGCCGGTCGTGACCCCGTCGAGTGACCCCACCCCGACCGAGTCTACCCCGCCCGCACCGACCACTGAGGCGCAGGTTGTTGATTCTGCCAACGGTAAGAAAGTCCTGGTGAAGACGGGTCATGAGGATGGTAGCTCCGTGCCTGTTTGGGCTGTTGCTGGTTTGGGTGCTTGTGTTACCCTCCTGGGTGGAGTTTTGGGATGGTTGCTTTGGTGGAAGCCCCGTCGTGATGCCGCAGAAGAAGAAGAGTAATCTTTAGTGAGCTGTGGCTAAGGTGGTAGTAGTGCTAAATGCTCTACTGCCACCTTCTTTTTGTTGCAGGAAACGTGTAGGATTATTGGGTATTTGGTTGCTTTTGGAGGATATTTTGAACACTTTAAATCCGGTTGTCCGGCTGTTCGCTCATGCTGATTTTCAGCGTGGACTGGTTGGGTTTATGCCTGCTTCCGGTGGGTCTCTGGACGCTTTAGGGGTGCCCGCAGTCCATTCGCTGAAGGATGGGCACCTTGTGTCCGCTGATACTCCGAGTGTTATGGGTGTTTTGGATTGTTTTGCTAATGGAAGTTACCATGCAGATTTTTCCCTGGTGGGTTGGGATGTTGAAAAGGTAAGGGCAGTTGCAAGTGAAGTTATTCCTGGGTTTGGGGATTTTTTCGGGGATAACCAGGTTGTAGAGATGAGCTCTTTAGCGTCCGCAGTGGTAGATGGTGATGGAAATCTGCCGTTTGCGCTAAGTCGCCCGGATGAAACTTTGGACGTCGCAGATGCTGTACAAGACGTGTTGGGTCTTTATCGGGATATTGACAGGTACCTATCAGTGGCTGAGAATTTTTACTCCGATGAAGAGAACTCTATCCCAAAACACCTACCTTCCATTGAATCTCAGCAACATTGTGGCTCTCTAATTGGCGTTGGCGGACGTAAAGGACACGGTAAAGATGCTTTTGCCAAGTCACTGGGGGAAGATTGGCTCGTTGTCGGTATGTCTGACCCACTGTATGAGGCTTTGCTTCGTCTCGACCCCCCTGTCGATGTATCGGGCGTAACTCTGAATGTTTCTAAATTCCTCCAGAAGCAGTGTAAAGGCGATTGGGTAGTCGCTAAGCGAAACCCTGGTGTACGTCAGATGCTTCAGCGACTGGGAACTGACGTAGTACGTGACTTGATTGATGCAGATGCTTGGGTAAAGATTATGGAGCGTAGAGTGCTGAGCAGTCTTCGTTCTGGCAGAAACGTTGCTGTCACAGGGATTCGCTTTCCCAACGAATTGGAAGCAATTAAGCGGCTGGGTGGTTTGGCGGTTTGGGTTGAGCGCCCGGCTCATGACCTCGCAGAAGACACCCACGCTTCAGAGACATCTTTGAAAAGTGAAGACTTCCAAATTCAAGTGTCTAACAGCGGCTCGTTGGAAGACTTGCAGAGTGTAGCCTCTCAAATCGCTGAAATGGTGGCGGGTAAGGAATCTTAGATTATGAGTAAAAGCATGAACAGCAATTTGCAGGCAAGCGGCGATTCTTCAGAGAAGAAGACTAAGCCTCATCCGACGGTTGGAGATTTGAACAACCCTCAAGATTTGAAGAAAGCGTACACTCACGTGCGTGCTTCGATGGGGGATAAACGTGCGTGGAGTGAACGAGCACAGGCGGAGCGTACGATGCGGTCGCCTGATGTGTTGGATGAGGTGTACCATGTAGCGCCTCCTAATGGTGCGTATCCTCTTTCTCCTGACCATCCGGTGTTTTTGCGTGCGGCTGAGTTAGGTGTGCATGTTTTTTCTCCGCGTATGTATAAGGTGGTGGTGGCGACGTGGGGTGAGGGTTTTTATTCGGCGGATGTTGTTGAGTGTATGACGGTGTTGTTTTCAGGGAAGGTGGTGGAGATTCCTTGGGGTACGTTGGTGGTGGAGGAGCGGATCCCTGGGTGGGCTTGGTCTCGGTTTTTTTTGCCGTCTGGTCGCCGTCGTCGGTTTGCGGTTCCGGGGTTGCCGTTGCCGGGTGTTGGGGTTGAGGATTCGGTTGATGGGGTTGAGGGTGTTGGGGTTGAGGATTCGGTGTTTGGTGTGGCTGGTGGGGGTTTGGTTGAGGGGGAGTTGGGGTGGGATGCGTCGTCGTTTTCTCGGTTGTTGTTTGTTCCTGGGTTGCAGGGGCAGTTTAGTGTTTTTGAGCGGCGTGTTTTGCCGTTGGTGCGTGAGGTTGAGGGCTCGGTGTTTTTGGGTGGGATGTTGAGGTTGGCTCCGTTTTTGGAGGTGGGTGGTTCTGTGGGGGATGATTTTCGTTATGTGTCTCCGGTGGTGGAGAATGCGTTGTTGTTTAATGGGTTGTGGGCTGGTTCTCGGTATTCGTCGTTTCCGTTTGTATGTTTGATGGGTTCGACGGAGATGTTGTATTTGAATATGGGGAAGGATTTGGCGGATAAGTATTTGCGGGATACGTTGTCTGGGGTGAATTTTGTGCGTGAGGGGTGGTTGTCGGATGAGAAGCGTAGTGATTCTGCGTTTCGGTTTTTTGTGGCTGTTGAGGTGGATGGTCGGTTGGTGACGCATGCTGGGTTGAGTTATGGGGAGTGGGTGAATTTGGGTCGCCCTCAGAGTGCTCGTGAGGCGGCGTATGCATTGAATGTGAAGTATTTGGGGACTTTGTATCAGGGTCAGTGTTTGCGGTTGGGGGATGGGGTTCGGTTTGATGCTGACCCGATTATGGGGCATTCGGTTGCTGAGGTGTATTCGTCGTGGGCGGCGGCGTCTGAGGCGTGCCCTTTTCCGCAGGTGCATGGTTCGTTGTCGATGAGGGATGCGGCGGCTTATGAGGCGATGAGCACGTTTTTGCATCCGATGTTTTATGAGGGTGGGGTGAGTCAGGAACCGTGGGGTACTTTGACGAATATTCGAGGTTCGTTGTTTTTTGCGGTGGATGGGTTGAAGAAGACGCTTTTGCGGCGTGAGGATTATCAGCGTGGGTTTGGTTCCTATGTGCAGAAGGTGCATAAGCGGCATGCTACGGGCGTGTTTGCTCCAAATGTGCCGACGTTGGTGAGTGCTGATGGTTCGACGATTCTTTAGGTGTGAGTGGGGTGTGATATATTGGTTGGGCGAATAACTCGTGGTGCTTGCCGACCGGCAGGCATCTAACCCGAGTTGTGCGTAGTTGTGTAAATGTGGTTATTGGCAACTAATTTGGGAGCCAGGACAGGTTCTTCCACTCTTTTGAGTGGGGTTTCTGTTCTGGCTCCCGCTTTTGTGCTCTGTGGGGTTATTTGTGTTTGGGTTCGGCGATGACTACGAAGTTCTGTGTGTAGCTCCATCTGTCGGTGGCGGCGTTGTAGGTTCCGTGGCAGGTTGCCATGAGGAGTTGGCGTTTGCCGGTTTTGTCTTCTAGGTTCCATCTGGAGGACAGTTCGGTTTGGGGGACGTCGGGGACGATTTGGGTTACTGTCCATTCGGTCAGTACTCCGTCGCGGTCTGTGGTGTACACGTCGTCTCCGAGTCTACAGGCGGTGATTGCGCTCATGGGTGCGGCGGCGCCGTTGTCCCAGTTTACGTGTCCGACCATCACCGTGGTGCCTTTGTCGGAGGTTAGGGGTGCGGAGCCGTCGAACACGCCGATTCGGTAGGTTACGGGGATGACTAGTTCCCAGAATTTAGTCTGGGCGTTGTAGGTGATGCCGGTGAATTGTGTTCTGGCGTTGAACCATACTCTCGGGATACGCAGGGACATCGGGGGGATTTCCCTCCAGTTCAACGACTTCGGTTCTTCACCCAATCCGGGGGTGGTGTCGTCCGGCAGGTGCTCGATTCCGTCAGCTTCGTTGCTCATTGCCGCGTCTGTCGGGACTGAACTGCTACCTACTGAGGGGTTGGGGGTGGGCGCCTCGGTTGCGATGTTGGCTGTCTTTTGTCGGAGCTCAGCTACTGAGCTTTCGGACGGGTTGTTGAACGCCTCGGCTTGAGATTTTGCCTTAGACTTACTCTGCTCGTCCAGGTACTGACCGATACCAGCACCGACTGCCGCACCCCCAGCCGCCAGAGCACCAACACCAGCAATAGAGACAGCATCACGTCGAGTAAACTTCTTGCTCATGGCGCACCTTTCAATAAATCAAAAATAGGAACTTTATATATAATTATTACACGCCGCAACCAAAACCCAACAGAAAGGTACCCAACATGGCACATGCTCCTGAAAACCCGAAGACTCTCTACGGTAAGCCTCTGCCTTATGGTGGACCGCAGTATGGGTACCCCCGAACCGCTGATGAAATCCTCACCGAGCTTACTGATGAAACCCCTATCGACTTCGGCATTGAACAGCTTGAGCAGGAAGCACAGGAGCTCGACTTCCATAACGTCCTCACTCTAACCAATGAGCTGACAAACCTCGCGCTCAAATACACTAAAGCCAGTGAAGAAAAAACCTGGGCAGAAGCTAAACTCGCCGCCGCTAAGAGCTCCTACGAAGAAGGAAAAAACCGAGTCCTAGCTGAGCAGTATAGAGCTCAATATCAGGCATCCGAGGCGAATGGGCAACCTGCTCGGCGAGCGCTGACTGAGAACGCACTCAAGACCCTGGTTGCTCTTAAATGTGAACCCCTGCAAGCCCAAGTCTCCCAGGCACAGCACGCCTACAATGCGGCGAGTGGTAAGGTGAGTGAGCTTAGTGCTCGCATCAGCATTTATAAGTCTCTTCTTACCGCAGAGCTTGCGATTCTCAAGACTACTGAAGGTATTTATGGTCAGGGTCGTGCCGCGATGAATGCGCATTACCGCACTAGCAAGAAGAAGTAAGGAGCGTTTCATTCACTATGACTAATGACTATCGTCTGGATGCTCTTCGTGGGGAGCCTAACCAGCCTGTCCCCCAGCAGGATAAATCTGTAAATACGGCTACCGTCAGAATGACTCCTTGGAGAACCATTCGGCGAGTCACGTTCGCGTTGGTGGGGGTGGGAGTTTTTGTGGGTGGGGGGTTTGCTCTTGCGAATGACCCGTCTCTGGTGGATAAGGCTCTTACTTCTGTGGGGGTTTCTACAGAGACTCAGTATAAGGTGGTTGGTGATTCGATGGAGCCTGCTTTGCATGATGGGCAGGTTTTGCGGTTTCCTAAAGAGGTGTCTGTTGTGTCGCGGGGTGAGGTTGCTGTGGTGGATATGCCTTTGAGTTGGCAGTATGCGGGGGGGACTAGTGGTACTGTTGTGAAGAGGGTGGTGGCGGTGGAGGGTGATTCGGTGAGTGTTGTTGCTGGTGCTTTGTATGTGAATGGGGTGCAGAAAACGGGGGTGAATCCTAGTTGTAAGGCTTCTGCTGATTATTCGTACGTTCTTCAGTCTGGTGAGGTTTTTGTTGTGGGGGATAATCAGGGGCGTTCTTTTGATTCGTTGGCGATGCTTTGCCTTGCTGAGTACCCGGAGGCGAAGAATTTTACTGTCCCTGTTTTGAATGTTAAAGCTCATTCTGCTAATCCGCTAGTGAAGGACCATGCTTAGGATGTCACTGCCTGATACGACGCTTATTGTTGAGCCGAATACTGCGTTCATGCATTATCTGGTTCAGGGTGTTACTGACCGGTATGATATTGACCCGATTTATGTGAAGGATGTTTCTGAGGCGGCGGCTCCGAACCTGTTGCGGTTGCCGAGGGTTTACATCTTGCATACGAAGGGTAAGAAAGAGCTCACCCTAGCCTACGAGACGCTGAATGCTCTTACTGGCAAGGATGGTCTGTGGCTTAAGCTCATTATCACTACGGGGTTGCCGTCTAACCAGACCAGGGCGCTTGTCAAGGACTTCTCGTCTTTGGGTGTTGAAACGTTCACCCCTACCGCTTCTAAGAACCGTACGGTCAAGGAGCTTGAGAATGCTGGGCTGTCTCGTACAGCTGTTACTTTGGCGGCTGGTTATGCGGGTGACGAATTTGAACGCATCATCCCCCTGCTCCGCTACGCTCGAACCCTCGATAAACGTGAGGTGCAGAAGCTTACGGTTGAAGACATTGCACCCTACCTCGCAGGAGAATTAGGCAAAAAAGCTCCCTGGGGGATTCTCGACCACATCATCGACCAGGATTACCTCAACATTAACGACACCATCAGAAGAGCAACAGGTGGCGAAAGCTTTACCGTCAGCATCTTGAAGGCAAAGATTGCTGAGCTCCGCAAAATTGCCGCTCTGCAAGCCGCTGACCGTTGGATTACCTTAGATAAAGTGGCTCTAGCGGTCGGCGGCAACAAGTGGTCTGTACGGAAAGCCTACCACCAGGCACGCACGGTCGGGCTGGGGAAGGCTCTCCTCATGGAAGAGACCTTAGCGGATTGGCTCAGCGACCCGTTCCGAGAGCGGAGCAATGAATCGTTACTGCGCCTTTGTCTGAGGCTCAGCGCTATGTAGTAGTCGCGCTATATTCTTTTCAGACCCCACCACTATTGAGGAGAGTTTATGGAAAGTGCTACTGCCGCGAAGCCGACCGTTGAGGTTCGCCCTATCCTTGCTGATGCAGAGGAGATGGATTTTGTTGAGGCTATTGACCGCATCATGGACGATAAGTACCTCAGTTACGCGAATGCGGAGGAAGCGGCTGGTAGCACTGAAGGAACAAGCCAGTTTGAGGCGCTGGCTCGCATCTTGGTAGGGGAGAACATTTTCCTTGCAGGTGGACCGGGAACAGGTAAATCTGCTGTAGTCCATTTGGCATGCCGCCTGCTGGAAGCACACCAAATCTCCTACGCAGTCTGTGCACCCACCGGGGCGGCGGCGAAAAATATCAATGGTGAGACCATCCACAAGGTATTCCGAATCGACTACCAGAAAAAGACAGACCGCAAGACTGGCAAACTCTCCTACAAGTTCAACAACAACCCGGAACTTCTCGACATCAAGACTCTCATCATTGACGAAGTCTCGATGGTCTATGGTCAGCTCTGGCAAGAAATGGAAGAACATCTTCGCAAGATTCGCAAGAGCAACAAACCTTGGGGCGGCGTACAGATTATTGCTGTAGGAGACTTCAACCAGCTTCCCCCTGTCGCAGACCGAGAGCTCAACGGTCAAGAGCATCACGATAAATTCGCCTTCGACACCCCTGCATGGGAACAAGCGAATTTCCACTACTGCTTTTTGACCAAATCACACCGAGCTACCGACCCGAAGCTCAGCCAGGTTATTCAGCATATGTCTCAGAATGCTCTTACTGAGGAAGATATGCGCCTGCTCCAATCACGCTCCATCAGTGTGGACGAGGCGAAGGAACGGGATAAGGCAACCGAAGGTGAACCCACTATCCGCCTCTACACCACCAACATGAACGTTGATGCACACAACGCCGCCTGCATCGCTGAACTCGAAGGTGAAGAAGTCATCTTTGAATCCGAGGCAGACCTGCTAGTAGACATCGAAGACTTGACGCCTGCACAGCGAAGCCAGTGGCGAGCAATGGAAAGACGTGCCACATCCCCGGTGAAACTAAAAATTGGGGCTAAAGTTGTGGCAGACATGCCTACCCAAGGTTACCCGGTCGGTAGAGCCGGGTCTAAAGAGGGGGTAACCCTTCACCTCATGCGCAAGTCTGATTCTTCCAAGTACCTAGAATCTGAGAGAATTACGAACGGGTCTATGGGGTATGTGAAGGGCTATGCAGTGCTTCAGTCCAGTGTCAATGCTGGCACGAAAGCTACCATCTACACCAGCACTGAGAATATCCCCGGATACGCTGATGTTCTGCCCGTGGTGGAGTTTGTAGAGGGAACCTTCATTATTCCGAACATCTCCCAAGAGCTTACCCGACCGGTAAAGAATAAGGACGACGAGTATGTGGGCATGTGCTATGCCCAGTCGCAGGTGTTCCCGCTTCGTGCCGGTTATTCAATTACTGTCCATAAATCTCAAGGACAAACCTATGACGGCGCTGTCCTCGACCTCAGCAAGGCTTTCTCGACAGGGCTGGGGTACGTCGCACTTTCCCGTGTACGCACCCTGGATACCGCTTACATCCTTGGGTCTAGCGACCGGTCATGGAAGGTAGATGAGCGTTCTGTAGTGATTATGAACGCCATTAAGTTCTGGGCACGGGAGGATACGCGAGCGTTTAGGGAGAACCTTGATGCGTACGATGGTGCGTATCGTCATTATTTGACTCGGGGGGTTCGCAGTTTGAAGGAGCTTCCTGTTCCGGGTGCCCGTGTTGCTCCGGGGGATGTTCCTGTGGAGGGTGTGCCGGATGTGGGTAATGTGGGGGATTCTGTGGCAGAGGTAGTCGAGGCTGTAGGTGGCGGTCGTGGGGGTGTGGGTGATGAGGTGTTCCGCCGTGCGGTAGGTGTGTGCGGAAGGTTGGCTCCACTAGCTGTTGGCGGTGGGGTTGAAGGTCGAGTTGGGCGGGTGGCTCACGGGGGTAGCGTTGAGGACTTGGTTGTTCTTATGGCTGAGTTGTTGGAGGCGACTGCTGATTTGGCTGACCTCTAGGCAGAGTTGCATTACTAATCTGTAGTGTGTTATGATTGCTTTATCGCAGGTTGGCTGTATCGCCCCTGCCGTTCATTCACGTAATACAACCTACAGAAAAGGAAAATTGTTTATGACTCCGTTGGCTAACGGCACCTACCAGAATATTGACGCTATGGTTTCTAACGACCCGGAACGCATTCTTGCGGCGGTGACTAATCTTGAAGACGACAATAAGAATTACGCCCGTAATACTTCTGTCGCTAACTTTGTGAAGTCTAGCGCTGTGTTTGTGGATAAGTACGAGGATATGGTTGGTTTGCTCTCTAGTGGCGAGCTTTCGGCTGAGCAGGCGGCTAAGGTCGCTGGCGCAATCAATGCTGTGAAGGCTGTGCTGGGCGAGTAGCTGGCATAATGGATAGGTGGGAATCGGGTTTCCGGTTCTCACCTATTTTGTTTATTACGAAAGGTCGTGGTGGTGATGGTTGATGGTGTTTTTACGGTGGCGCATTTATCTGATGTGTGGCTGGGGTATAGAGATAAGGCGTCTTTACGGAAGGTAGCTCCTGATTCGCTCGATGGGAAGGCAGTTCCTGTTCGAGAGTTGGATGGGTATGTTGCGTGGGATTCGACTATTTCTGGGGTGATTGCCGATGGTGCGGATGCTGTAGTTATTGCTGGTGATTTGTTCTATGAGCCCCATCCTTCGTATCGCGCATTGGCTCATGCTTTGAGTGGATTGAGACGTCTTTCTGACGCTGGTATCCCGGTCTACGTCATTGCTGGTAACCGGGATTCTGATGCCGCCTCGGGTGATGTCCCTTATGCAATGCTGGCACATCAACCCGATGCAGGTATCTATGTGCACTCTGAACCGTATCAGACGTATCAGCTCCTGCAAGAGCCCAATATTGTTCTGCACATGGTCTCTCATTCCATGTATGATGAGAGCACTGAAGTCATGAAGCAGGTAAAACCGGTAGCCGATGCTATCAATATTTTCACGACGCATGGCACCGTTGTAGACCCTGACCGGAAAGAGCGCATCAAGCTCCCTGACACTATCCGAGAAAAGGTCATCTCTGACATTTTCCTCAACGCGGGGTGGGACGTCATGATGCTTGGGCACCTTAGCGAGCGCGGGTATGTGGGTGCACCGGAGGACAAGGTTTTCTACAGTGGCTCTCTTATTCGTAGGGGTTTTTCTGACTCTGAGGGTGAGTTGGGTCGTGGGTACACTCTTTGGCGGTTTGACCTTGTGACGGGTGGGGTTGTTCAGGAGTTGCGTAGTGTTGTTCAGCGTCCTCAGTTTGATTTGGAGCCTATTTGTGCTGAGGGTATGGATTCGTCTGCTTTGACTGAGGCGATTCTTGATAATTTGGGTGGGGTTTCTGTGGAGGGTGGTGCTCCTATTGTTCGGCAGGTGGTTGTGGGTGTGGCTCCGAGTGTTTTGGCTGGTAGGGACCAGGTGGCTATTGAGCGTGCGGCAGGGTTTGCTTTGTCGTTTAGTTTGGTGCCGAGGGCTGTTGTTCGTGATGAGGTTCCTGCTGGTGGTGTTGTGGGTGGCGATGCTGGTGGTGGTTTTGGTGGTGTGGGGTCGGTGGTGGAGTGGTATGACCGGTGGGTTGGTTCTGGTGGGTGTGAGACTCTTCGGGGGATTGGTGACCCGGTGTTGGTGGATGAGGTTCGGGTGGCGGCGGGTGAGTATATTCGTCGGGGTGAGGAGGTTGTTTTGGGTCGGAGTTTGGGTTCTTAGTTTTGGTGTGGTTCTGGTAGTGTTGGTGGTGCTGTATTTGTTTGTTTTCTAGTGGTTAGTTAGGGCTGGTTTTTGTGGTTGTTCTTCGGGAGTTTTGTTCGGCGGCTTCGCGGGTTGCTGTGGCGGGTGATTGGCATGGGGATGTTGTTCCGGTGCGTAAGGTTTTGTCGAAGGTGGCTCGGCAGGGTGCGCAGGTTGTTTTGCATGTGGGTGATTTTGGGTATTTCCCGAATCGGGCTGAGTATTGGGCGTTTATTGCTGAGGTGAATGCTCGGGCTGAGTTGCATGATTATGTGGTGGTGTTTGTGGAGGGGAATCATGAGCAGTTTAACCGGACGGTGAGTGCCGCCGCAGGTGCGGGTGTGGGTGAGGTGTTTGCTCGTGAGGGGCTGGATGATTTGCGTGCCTTGGCTGATGAGGATGGTTTTGCGCGGGTTGCTCCGCGTGTTTTTTGGGCGACTCGTGGGGCGTCGTTGCGTATTGGTGATGCGGGTGGTCAGCGTGGGGTGAGTTTCTTGGGTTTGGGTGGTGCAGGAAGTATCAACCGGGAGCATATGCGGTTCCGGGGTGAGTGGTCAAAGTCTGAGCTGGTGACCAGCGAGGATGTCGAGGCTGTTAAGGCTGGTGTGGAGCGTGTCGGTGGGGTGGTGGATATTATGGTCACTCATGATGCTCCTGCTGGTGCCTATATGCCTCGGAAGCACTCGGGGGCGCCTACCCTTGGCGGTAGGGGAATCCCTGTACCTTCTGAGGTGTGGCGTGACGCCCGGCAAACCCGAGAGCATATCGCTGATGCTGTAGCAGAAGCTAAACCCATGTGCCTCTTCCACGGGCACTGGCACTCGTGGAACCAAGAAATGCAGGTACCCGCCCGAGACACCATCGTCCCTATGGTCACCTCCCTCGCCGAAGAACACGGCACCAACAACCTGCTCTTCACCGACACAACCCTCTGGGACACGACAGAATCCGAACTGAGGAAACGCTTGTACAGCAACCGCCTCTGGTTCCCCTAAAATTAGAACTACCAACGAAAGGAAAAACCATGACCAACACTGAACGACGCGAACGAAACGCACGCGTAGGCGCACTACTGTGCAAACTCGGATTCCACGCCTGGGAATCCTCAGTCTTCGCATACGCCGCCACCTGCCAACGATGCTTCAAACTCCGACCCGGAGACAACAAACACTTTCGCCCCTAAACCCCAACACTCAAGGAGAAACACCATGACCGAAACCCCCAAACCCCCCGAACTCCCCAAACCTCTACACCCCGGCGAAAGCCACCTCACCCGAGCACTCCGCCAATTCCACGAAACCTACGGACACCCCACACCCACCGAACCCATCGACGTCACCACCACCGAAGCCAAAGAATTCCTCCGCTTCCGACACAGCCTCTCCGCAGAAGAATTCGCCGAATTCACCCGCTCCCTCTTCGGCAAAAAAGGCGAAGAAATCCTCACCAAAGCAATCCAAGAAATCTACAACCTCATCCCCACCGAAAAAATGGTCATCGACAAAGTCGAACTCCTCGACAGCCTCGCAGACCAAACCGTCATCAACGCAGGAACAGCCGTAGGAGCAGGCATCTCCCTCGACAAAGCACTCATGGAAGTACACGCCTCCAACATGTCCAAACTCGGCACCGACGGCAAACCCATCCTCCGCGAAGACGGCAAAATCCTCAAAGGCGAAAACTACTTCCCCCCCAACCTCAAACCCCTCTGGGAAGGAAAACAAACCCCCCACATGGGAAACCAACAATGAAAAATAACACCAACGCCGTCAAAACCCCACCCACCGAACGCCTCAAAAAATGGGCAACCACCACCACCCAAACCATCAGCGGCTCCCTCGGCAAACTCACCCTACCCGCAATCTGCTTCACCATCTTCCTCTCCTTCGCCGCAGAAACCACCATCGGCATCCGCTGGTGGGTACCCTGGCTCTGGCTCACCATCGGCATCACCCTCGCCATAACCATGTCCAGAGCCGCCGTCCTCATCAAAATCCTCACATCCCTACTCATCACCGCCTTCATGGTTGTAGGAATGGCAAACATCGGGGCGCTCGCGTCTCCGTTCACGGATGGGTACATTACTGCCGGTCTTAGTCCTCTTGTGGCGCTTCTCGTCTATTGGGTGCTTTCCCAGTTTGGTACGTGGGGTGTTTCTCGGTGGACGCCTGTGCCTGTCCTGATGGGTCTTGCAGGTGTTACCGGTCAGATTGTTACCGCCTACATGTTGAACCCGATTCTAGGGTCTGTGACGGTCATCGTTGGTTTCGTAGGCGTTGCTTTCTTCTGGTACCGGTTCGGGGTACGGTTCTTCTACACGCCCAGCAATATGCCTGAGCTTCTGTCTTTTGGGGCGTTGGGGGAGCTGATTCCGAATTCTTCTGAGACGAGTGAGAAGACCTTCGCTGACCTCGGTGTGGAACGTTGGGCTGAGGTGGTAGACCGTGAAGCTGAGTCCCATGACGATGACTGGAAATTCATTCGGTATGCTAATTCGTCTAAGGGGAAGAAGAGCCCTTCGGGTCGCTGGTTCTCACGGAATAAGAACCAGTGGAAAAACCCTCCGCTGATGGTGGTGGGGGAAAGAGCATACATGTTTTTCCCTGTACGTCTGACTTCGGAGTTCACGCCGGAGCGTTCTGGGTGGTTGTGGGAGAAAGGGCTTGCCCGCCGCCCTCGGTCTGTGAACCTTATGTATCGTGGGAAGAAGCTTGAGCCTTGGCTGTTCGATAGGGTGATTTCGAGAACGCCGAATGGTGTTATCCCCATTCTGGTAGACGTGAACAACGCATGTTTCGGCGGGGAGAAGGCAGAGGCTAAGCGTATCGAAGTGGCGACCCCCGATTCGATGGTTCGTGAAGACGGGTCTCCTACTTCCTACCTGCATGTCGGTGTTATCGCCGGTAACGAACTGAAGTTCCCCGGCAAGCGTTTTCCCTTGGTGGCTAGGGCTGAGTCGATGTACAGCAAAGTACCGCCGCTAAGTCGCCGCCGTCAGCAGAAACTTCTTCCCGAGAGCCTTCGCACAAAGAAGCCCAAGGGGAGTAAGTAGCCGCTGACATGTGCTATGATTCCCGCGTAGGATTGAAGCCCCAAATGGTGTGCATCTCTTCTATAGTGTGTTGAAGTGAATTTGAATTGAGAGGGGGCACTCCAAATCCAGGAGTGCCCCTTCTTTCCGTATCTACCCCTGTGTCATTTCGGCGACCGGCATGGGGGGTGAGTGCTATGATGGGGATATGCTCGCCTCCGGCTGGGGGAGAGCCTAATAAACGGATGCCCCACCCTTAGCGGTGGTCATCAAGACCAGACGTTCCACAGCGGGCGCCGGGTCACCGTAGGCGGGCACCGCCTACCCACCCCACAGGGGAAAGCGAATGATTTTCAGGCACCTTGCAGGCGTAAAGCCCTGCCAGGAAGTGTTTTCCCCATGCATGTGGGGTTGAGCCCACAACGACAACGATGACGAAGACGAGTACACCGTTTTCCCCATGCATGTGGGGTTGAGCCCAAAAATACGTCCACCAAATCCAACCCGGCGACTGGGTACTCACAGACCACAACACCCACCCACTCACCAACCCCAACTAACCCAGAAAGGAAACACCCAATGACCGAAACCAAAAACACCCCCTACATCGAATACCACCGCAAATACCAACCCGAAACCTGGGACGACTTCATCGGACAAGACAAAATCATCAACCAACTCAAAATCGACGTCATCGAAAACCGACACGTCCAAGGACGCCTGTTCGAAGGCACCGCCGGAACCGGCAAAACCAGCATCGCACTCGTCCTCGCCAAAGCCCTCAACTGCACCGGACGCCCCAAAAACTCAGCAGACCCCTGCCAAAAATGCGACTGGTGCAAAACCGTCCAAACCGCAAAACTCGGAGCAATCCACTACTTCAACGCATCCAAAGCAGGCGGCATCGAAATCGCACGAGAAATCGTCACCCTCGGCACCGTCAAACAAGCACTCGGCGCACCCTTCATCATCGTCGATGAATGCCACGGACTCACCAGCGCCGCATGGGGAGTATTCTACGACTACCTAGAAAACAAAGAAAACACCCCCAAAGCACCCATCATCTTCTGCACCAACCACAACCCCCGCATCGACGACGCAATCAGAAGCCGCCTCCAATGGTACAAATTCAACAACATCCGCCAACACACCCTCGAAGACTGGCTCCAAGACATCGCAGACAAAGAAGGAATCACCATCACCGCAAACGGCATCCGCTGGTGCGCACAGAACGCAGGCGGCTCCGCACGCATGGCGCTCGCACGCCTAGAAGAATACCTCCGCAACCCTGACCACTACGACGCAGACGAATCCACCACCACCGCACTCATGCGATACATGGTCTGGGGTAAGCTAAACCGCATCGGTGAAGCAATCGACAAAGCCGCAGAGACCCCCGGAACACTACGAGCCGCAACCGAAGAAGCGGTAAGACAGCTAACCAGCTACATTCTGAAAAGAGGACACGGTAACGTCGAATCAGGGAAACTCCCTTTCCATGACCTCGCTGACCAAGACGCGGCGCTCGCAGATATGGGTAGAGTGTTCAACCCGCAGGTCACCTTTACAATCCAAGAAATCTTTGAGAACCGACTCAAGGGCATCTGGAACGTGAGTGACGAGGTCACCCTTTATGCGTCTGCTTGGACGCGCGCAACATGGTACGCCTCCCATTATTGGAAAGAACTCAAAGAGCAAGAAGGGCGTTAGTCTCGGCATGGCTGTCACGCAAATCATCAACGGTGAAACCTACATCCAAATCGAATCAAACACCATCGTGAGTCCCGGCTCACCCCCCGATATTGATACCGATTTCCACACCGAACACCGAGATGACGCTTTCAAGCACGTGGCAGAACTGTACGGCGAAGACCATGTCGCTCGCCTACCTACCAACCAAATCCTCAAGATTAGGGCGTCTATCAAGGATGCCGCACGCATTTATGACATTGCTCCGGCAAGTGAAGAGTATGATGCCACCAGCCGGTTCAGGGAGGTCACTAACGCCTCCGAGGGGGGTGAAGCCGATTAGTTGTGCCCAGGCTCTCGAAGGGGGCGGTGTCCATGCTTGCGGTCTACTCATCAGCAACCACCCACTGCATCACCACATCCCCGTAGACACAGCCAAAGGCTCGCGTAGGACAAACCAGCTATATATTTTGTAAGCCTTGCACTACCTATCTGCCCTACCGTCAGCTACGCCTCTAAAGGAGGAATCCCAATGGCTATCAACTTGTCTAAGTCCCATGCATCCCAGAACGCACCGATTCCTCCGCTAGTGCCCAAAATCGAAGAGCCCACCGAGAACGACAGTGTTGTAGATGTTGATTCTTTCCCCACACTAGGGGAAGAACCTGCCGCACCCCAAGAGCCTGAAACAGAGACCAACGACAGCTCCGAAGAGGACGAATCAGACTTCGGTGACGACCTGCTCAACCGCATCCAAAAGCTCTCCGACGACGAAGACGAAGAAGAACCCAGCCCCGAACCCGAGAGTGGAAACACCAGCACAGACTTCGGTGACGACGAAGAAAACGTCAGCTTCACCACCGACGACGACGAAACAGACGATGGATACTGGGACTACTACCTCAGCGACGACGACCTACTCTACGGCACCGACTCTGAACCCCAATCCGCTCTCGACCGAGCCACAGCAGAAGTAGAAGAGCCCTTCCACACAGAAGACGAAGAAGCCGTCGTCGAAACTGATATAGACGCCCGCCCTGCCGCCCTCACTATCGACGACTTGCCCCGCGACGCAGACGGCGCCGCACTGCTCACCGACCCCACAACCGGCGAATACATCCCCGAAGCCGAACAAATCCTGCTCGCCCTCACCGAAGACGAAGCAGACAACAACCTCAACTACAACGACTACCAATACTGGGAAAAACTCAACGCCCAACACGACGATGAGGAATATGAAGACGAGGCTGACGACGAAGACACCCTAGACGACGAAACAGACGAAGATAACAACGCCCCTCAACAAATCAGCGCGCCCGAAAACCCCCAAACCGCACCCAACACCAACAAAAAAACACTCAAAGACCACACCAACACCCTCCTCGACAACACCGCAAAAATCCTCAACAAAGGACAAAAACTACCCCTCATCGGCAAACCCCTCACCAAAGTAATCCCCGGCACCACCACCGGCAGAGGCACAGCCACCATCGCACTACTCCTCCTACTGCTCCTCATCTTCCATCTCGCCAACACCCAAATCACCGGCAACAAAACCTACACTCCCACCGGAACCACCACCATCAACCTCCCCGACAACGGCAAAGCCACCCTCACCGGCATCACCCGCACCAACGGCACCTACACAGCCACCATCACCAACCAAGGCGCCACCAACGCCTACAACATCCACGGAACCGTAGACGCAACCGCCGCAACCAACATCACCCAATGGTTCACCCCCACCAACCTCGGCACCTGCACCTACACCATCAAACACATCCAGCCCGGACAAACTGCCCAAGCCACCCTCACCTGCACCAACGACCTCACTGGAACCATCAACCCCAGCTTCACCAACGCAACCATCACCACGGACGAGGCATAACATGACCCACAAACCCATTACCTTCGCAGAAGCCTACAAGAACCACCTCAAAAAAACCCAGCAACAAAACACCAAAGACCTCACCCCTTCCAAAAACCCCGACCTCTATGCGCCCCTCCTCATGCCACCCGAAGGCTACTTCGACCACATCGGTGCCAAACGAGCCAAACGCGCACAAGAACGCATCCCCCTCATTATCGAACACCTGACCAAAGAACCCGCCCCCGACACCGACACCACCAAACCCGGAGCGCGCTCCGCAAACCGCACATTCGGCACTCCCGCCGCCAGCCTCCACAACGCACTCGAATTCCCCCCACCCCGCTGGGACAAACAGAAAAAACTTGGCAAGGTCAAAGCAGGAATCAAAGGCGAAGAACTGACCGCTCAAGCGCTCGCAAAGTGGGCAGATGATAAGCCCGATGTCGTTATCTGCCACTCGGTATCAATTCCTCGCAAGGAGGGTGACGATGTTGAGACTGAGATGGAAGTTGTTGCTCTGGACGGCGAGGATGACGACGATTTGAATGAAGAGCGTGAGAGCCTGACCTCGGAGGATAAAGAGCTTGGTCTCGTGGATTCACCTGATACCGACCATGTCCTCGTGATTGGGTCGAATGTCTGGATTATTGATTCGAAGATGTGGTCAGCAGGGGTTGATTTGAATGACCCCAAGGCGACCTACCAGTTCCGGTACCCTCCGAAGGGTAAGAAGCCGAACTACGCTGTCGTGGCTGGTGGCGGTTACCCTCGGTACCTGCGGATGAAGCAAGCTATCCATCTTTGGAAGAAATACCTCGGTGGAGAAAAGCGAGCCCATGTTGAAGGCATTGTGAATATTCACGCTAAAGAGGTTAAGAATCCTGAGCGGGAGAAGAACCCTGATGCTCCTGAGATGATTCCTGGGACACTGACTTTTTTGCGTTTGAAGCAGTGGTGGACTGCACCGTTTAAACCTACTGATAATGACCGGTTTATTGAACTGCTCGATAAATGGTACAAAGCCATTCGTGACGACCAGAAGGGCTACATTGACGTGGGTTTGGTGACGCTGGTTGCGCGCACTCCGGTGAAGAGGGTTACTCGTGCTGAGAAGTTCTTTGGGGATAATCTGCAAGGCTTTATGTAGCGGGTCGGAATCTGCTATGGAAATTGTGTAATACCAATCAGTAACTACCTGGTTCTTGAAAGGAGCCACCGCTATGGCTTTTGAACTTATCCGTAATGAGGAGACCTACCCGGCAACCCAGAAGTGGTTTGCGGAGAACATGCGCATGTTGGGTAATGGTACTCCCGAAGGTTTTATTGAGATTTCTGACCTGCTTCAGCTTCGCGGCAACTCGAAGGTGAAGGACGAGAACGATAACTTGGGTAAGGCAGTGCAGAAGGTCGTTGCCGCATACAAGAACGTCGAGTTTAACTATAAGTCTGGTCGGTTCGTGGTGAAGTCTGCGGACATGCTTCATACTGAAGCTCTCCAGGAGCTGTCGAAGGCTTTGCTGAAGCAGGCTGATGATATTGCACTTGTTTTGGAGTTCCAGAATTTTGTGCGTGAGTCTGTGGTGAAGAGCCTGGGTACGGGGTGGCTGATTACTGAGGTGGACGAGAAGAAGGCAAAGAGTTTCGGGTCTGCTTCTAAGGCTAAGCATCAGTTCTATGTTTCGGGTGTGACGGGTGAGGGTCAGAGCCCGTATGAGGTAGCTCCGGTTTCTTTGGATAGGGGCTTGAGCCGTCCGGTGAACATCTACATTGAGGCGCTGGATGCGGTGGCTCCGGGTCTGCTGGTGCCGGGTGTCGATTCGGGCTTTGCTGATAAGGGTATCGCGGTGAAGGGTCGCCGTGTCGATATTGGCAAGGTTCGTGCTTTCAAGTTCCAGAATCTTGAGGCGAAGGTGACTGTCGCTAAGGAACTTCTCAAGACTAAGTAAATATAGTCCCCTTTTTCCGATATGTGGTGAGTAGCTGGTGGGTTTCCTGCTGGGTACTCACCACATATTTTTACGCCATAAAGCACCGTCGGTGCGTATCTTAAATTTGAAAGATTTTCTGCATGAGAATTTCTAAAATCAAAAGAATCAAGCCGGTTCCTTCACGGTGTTTTGTGGTGGGTTCACCCAAGAACTTGTACCGCTCGGGTGGCAAAGACGGTAAATCTATCGTCACCCACAATAGCGTGCTCCAGAGAAACTTCGTGTTCCAGTGCATCATGCGCCCGCAACACTGGCGGTTCTTGGGTGTAGACTTGAAGAAGGTGGAGCTTTCGGTCTACCGTCCGTATGCTCCAGTGGTGTTGGGTATTGCAACGACGCTTGAAGATGCATTGACGGTGCTGAGGTTCGCCCAGCAGACCATGATGCAACGCTATGCGGAAATGGAAAAGCATGGCGTCAATGACTTTATGGACTTGCCTTCTGAAGAGGGTGACGGACCCAGGCAACGTCTCATGGTCATGGTGGATGAGGCGGCAGAGCTTCTATCCCCAACAGGTGCGAAGACCGATGAGGGCAAGGCTGACGACCAGCTCAAGGGTGAAGCTCTAGTCATTATCGGTTCTATCGCTCGTCTTGGTCGTGCATCCGGTGTGCACCTGGTGCTGGCGATGCAGAGACCTGACGCGAAGATTATCTCGGGTGAGATTCGCTCCAACTTTATGTGCCGTATTGCCGCTGGTACTCTCACCTCTGCGGCAAGTGTCATGACTCTGGAGTCTGGTGCAGGAACTACCATCCGACCGGACATCAAGGGTCGAGGGATGATGTATCTGAACGGCAAGTTGTACGACTTCCAAGGGTTCTTCGCCGCCCCAGACTTCATTGATAAATGGCTACAGGAGAACCAGCAGGACGCTTCTAGCCATAATGTGCGGCAGGAGCAGGTGGACGGGCAAACTGTCGTCCATACGGGGGAGAAGGACGCTGACGGGAACCAGCGTAGCTTCACGCTCGGCAAGAAGATTGACTCTGATGAAGCGTACATCCCTGACTGGGGTGAGGATATGGACGTCATCAGTGAGCATGGTACCCGAGGCATGGAAGAACTCTAGCCAGCGAGCGCCACAAGTAAGGAACCCGGTACCCCGCCTAGATTCTTAGGCGGGGTACCGGGTTCCTTCTGTGTGTTATGGGGTAGAGGGGTTACTTGATGTCGGTGAGTAGGTTGGTGCACGCTTGGTAGATTGCTGATTGGATGGTGTCTTCGTCGTATCCGCGTGCGGCGAGTTGTCTGCTGATGCGGATGGTGAGTTTTTGGGTGTCGAGGGTTTCGATGTTGTTGGGGTTGATTGCTTTGCTGATGATTTTTTCGGCGTGTTTGATTGCTTGGGTGAGGTTTTCGTCGTAGGCTCCCATTTCGGAGAGGACGTCTTCGACGGTGGTGGGGTCGATGCCGTGTTGGTGGGTGAGGGTGTGTTTTATTTTTTCGGCTGAGGTGTGTTTGTTTTTTGCGCGGTCGGTGCGTATGTATTCTGCGACGTATTCTGCGTCGTTGAGGTATTTTTCTTGGGTGAGGGTGGTGATGATTTGGGTGAGTTCGGGTTCTTCGATGCCTGCGTTGGTGAGGGTGGTGGTGACTTGGTGTGTGGTTTTCATGTGGTGGGCGAGGTGTTTGCGGAGTTTTTGGAGGTCGATTTTTGTGGTGGTCATGGGGTGGGTTCTTCCTTTGGTGGGTGTGGTTGAAGGTGGGGCTTGGAAGTGTTGTGTCTTCTTTGCCCCACCTTCTTATTGTACTTAGGGTGTGGTGTGGTTTGGGTTAGAATTCTTCGTCGAGGGCTGACGGTGCTTTTCGGGTGGTGGGTTCTTCCTGTTGGGGGTTGTCTTCGGGGGTGTATTTGATGATGGGTTCGGTGTGTTTGTTGCCGTATGCGGTGTAGGGTACTTCGGGGAAGATTTCGGCGGCGATTTTGTTGCCGATTTCTTGGATGGTGGTGATGTCGGTTTGTGTGAGGGTGTCGATGAAGTTGCCGCGTCCTTGGGCTTTGACGGGTTCGTCGCCGTTGTCGGGCTGGTAGCTGTAGTAGGCTCCGCTCTTTTTGATGACGTCTGTTTCTACGCCGAGGTCTGCGAGTTCGCCGTAGGTGTTGATGCCGACGTTGTAGAGGATGTCGAATTCTGCCTGCTGGAACGGGGGAGCCATTTTGTTCTTGACAATCTTGGCTCGGGTTCGGTTGCCGATAGTCTCCCCGGCGGCGTTTTTGATGGGACCGGTACGGCGGATGTCCACTCGGACGGATGCGTAGAACTTCAACGCCTTACCGCCGGTGGTGGTTTCGGGGTTACCGAAGAATACGCCAATCTTCTCACGAAGCTGATTGATGAAGATTGCGGTGGTGCCGGTAGACGCGAGGCGACCGGTAATCTTACGCAGAGCCTGGCTCATCAGGCGAGCTTGCAAACCCACATGCGAATCGCCCATGTCACCTTCGATTTCGGCACGGGGTACGAGAGCCGCCACCGAATCGACCACGATGATGTCCACGGCACCCGAGCCTACAAGCATGTCCATGATGTCCAGCGCCTGCTCACCAGTATCCGGCTGAGAAACCAGCAACTCGTCCAAATCCACACCAATACGAGCCGCATACAGCGGGTCAAGAGCATGCTCAGCATCAATGAACGCCGCCACACCACCAGCCTTCTGCACATTAGCCACCGCATGCAACGCCAAAGTCGTCTTACCCGAAGACTCAGGACCATACACCTCAATCACACGACCCTTCGGCACACCACCAATACCCAAAGCCGCATCCAAAGCAATCGAACTTGTCGAAACAGCCTCAGCAACACGGCGCTTACTATCCCCCATACGCATCACCGCACCAGCACCATAATTCTTATCAATCTGAGCCATAACAGCCTCAAGCGCACGCGCACGACCCTCACCAGGAACCTCAGAAACAGCCACCGACTTCTTCACACGACCCATAAAAACAACCTCCAAAAACAGGAACAGGAACAAAAAAACTTACCCCACCATCATACCCCGAAAACAGGGACAAAGCTGGGAACACACAAACCATAGCAAAGCGCGCTATGATAAACAATCATGAACAATACCCAACCCGAAAACCAGAAACCCACCGCCCAACAAATCCTCTTCCCCTGGATGCACCAACAATACTGGGGCAACACCTGGAGCCTCCTACCCCTCACCTGGGTCGGCACCATCTGGCTCATCTTCAGCACCCTCCTCACCACCACCGGCACCCCCACCGCAACAACCCTCATTCCCCTCGCCGCAACCATCATCGGCATCGGACTCATCCCCCTCGCCCTACGCCTACTCGACTACGACAAATGGTTCATGCCGACCTTCAACTGGTTCGCAGTAACCTCGCAGGACGTGACGAAGGCGCTCGCTACTGGTGTTGGTCTGGGAGTGTTCGCTCAGGCTGTTTCCCTCGTGGCGACGAACGTGATGCATCTAGATACTAGTAGCAACACGAACAATTCGTTGAGCGGTCTTGAAATCCCCGTCCTGTTCATTGCGACAGTTTTCTTGGTGCCTCTGATTGAAGAGGTCATCTACCGTGGTATCGTCATGGATACTTTGCAACGGTTCGGCGCTACTGCTCTTGTGAGCGTCCTAGTTCAGGGTATTATCTTTGCGGCAGGGCATTTCGTTGAAACCCCTATGACCATGTTTGCAGGCGTTCAGTTCTTCATCCTGCTTGTAATCGGTTTGGCTCTCGGCTGGTTGAGAACTAAGACGAACAGCATTGGCTCCACCTACATCGCTCACGCGGTCTACAACATCATCACCCTAGTGTTCCTCCTCGGATTCATCCGCTTCTAACTGCTAGAATAGATGCACCCACACCACAGCAACAGACGCTGAGGTCGTGGGTGCATCATTATTTTGCCCAGGTCAAGGAAAAACACCCCATGCTCAATCAGCAACAGGCAAACATCCTCAAATACATCGCCAACAAGCCTCCCATCTCCGACCAGCTACCTCCCAGTCTTAACCCTGCTACCGGGTACCCGCTCACCCCGGAACAGCTCAATGCACCTCACCCCACTAGCACTACGGTAGGTAACCGGCACCAGAGCCTGCTCCAACAAAGACTGCACAACACACTCATGACGGTTGCCACTGAAACCAAAGATTACAAGGGCTACATCACACCCGAAGCGCTCATCATTGAAGACCCCGAAATTCTCAGCAAGCTCGACAGCTCAAAGCTCTCTCCGTCACTGGTCATGAACCTCTACGGTTGCCACGCCAACATGGTCGCCCAGCGGTACTCTAAAATCCTTGGAATCCAGACCGACACCGTTGAAATGGTACGCGGTACAGCCTTCCACGAAATCTACGAGAACCTGCTCAAGTTCCCCCCTGAAAAGCGAACCATCGACAAAGCACAGAACCTCATCAAGAGCACCCTCCTCACCGGCAAGTACCCTCAAATCAACCAAGACGAAGAGCAAATCCGGTGGCTCGTAAACACTGTGCGCAACGGATTCAGCTTCCGCCGCCCTGGACAGCCCCCGGAGACACCCCAAAACACCCAACTTCACCAGCTCCCGAACGGCAAAGCACCCCTTGAAGTGCCCCTCGGAGGAAACATCGGTGGGGCAAAACGTAGAACCTTCGGAATCATCGACCGCATCACCAACCACAACGGTGAAGGAACCATCCAAGACTACAAGACTGCATCCAAGCTCAAGCAGTATTACCTCACCTACACCAAAAGAACCGGACCCAACGCAGGCACAACCATCCCCAGACTTCCCGAACGCATCACAAGCCGTGAAGGACTGACCAGCTGGCAACTGCCTGACGGATTCAGAGAGGCGTTCCAGCAGTACAGCTACCTTTTGCTCGCCGAGCAGAACGGCTGGAACGTACCCCGCGCCGAACTTCTCTTCCCCGCAGTGAACGAACCTGTAAACGTCGTATCCGTACCCTCCCTGCTCAGCGCCACCGACAACCCCACCGAGGCACATAAAGCGTTCGACGCCTGGGTCAAAGATGCGTACCCCCAAGCAGACCAAATGATTGACACCCTCACCAGCACCGGAACATTCCACTACAGCCCCTCATTCCTCTGCTCCTGGTGCCCGCTCGCCAAAATCTGCCCCCAGTTCAAACCCCTCTCCGGTAAAGGTGAACTCGCATACCAGAAACAGCCTGACACCATCCCGACCATTCACACCACCAAATAACCGATATACCCATCATGAAAACCCACCAACTTCGGAGGAAACACCATGACCAAGACTAAGAAGAAGACCAGTACCCGCCGCAAGGTTGCCGCCGCAATCGCCGCAACCACCATCGCAACCGGCACCTTTGCCCCCCTTATCGCAGAGGAACTAGACCCCACACCCGCCGCAACCGCCGCCGCCGAAGCAGGCGACACCGCCACCACCAGTGACGACACCCCCACCAACACCGGCGGGGCGCTCGCACCCCACCTCACCAGCGGCGACCTCATCTACTCCAGCGAAATCGACGCCCACTTCCGAGTAGACAACGCCCAAGCAGGAAACGACTCCACCTACACCGACCTGACCGTCACCAACGACTCCAGCGTCGCAAGCAACCTCACCTGGGCATCCCTCGACACCCTCCGCACCTTCCTCCCCGAAGGAGCAACCTTCGGAAGCCCCGCAGGTAAAAGCGGCGAAATCGTCAAAGGCTCAGACCTCATCGCCAACAACATTGCAGAAGCAACCCAAGTAGACCCCGAGAAGGACTACTGGTTCATGGGCAAAATCCCCGCATCCGGCGAAGTACGAATCAGCGTCGTAAAGAAGGAAGAACCCAAGGCAGAGCCCACCCCGGCGCCCGAAACTCCTGCACCCAGCACCGACCCCACACCCAACCCCGACAACACAGGTGAACCGACCCCCGCACCTGAAACCCCGGCACCCGACAACACAGGCGACCCCACACCCTCACCCGAAAAAACCAACACTGACACCCCGGTCGTAGAAAACACAGCAGAAACCATCGACAAAAACTACAAAGCACCCGCCGAAACCGAAATCCCCAAAGACAACGCCACCCGCCACGACAGCGCAGGACGAGTAGTCTCCACCGCACCCGTCACCACCATCAACACCGACGCACAAGCAGGAACCACCACCACCCGCTTCGAAGACGGCGGCGAAGTCACCACCAACACCAACACCGGCGAAGTCCTTGAAAGCACCCTCGGCACCACCGTAACCACCACCGGAACCACCATCAACAGCACCCCCACCAAGAAAACAACCCCCACCGCCAAAACCACCAACACAGCAAACACCGTCAAAGGACAAACCCTCCGCACCGGCGACGCAGGCGTAGCAACCATCACCACCGCACCCGCCGCCGCAATGCCCCTCATCGCAACCGGGCTGTCCCTCGCCCTCGCAGGAACCCTCGTAGCCACCAACGCACGCACCAACCGACGCAAAAAAGAAAACTAACCAACACCACCCCCCCCCAAAAAAACACCCGCCCACCAAAACGGTCACCCAAACCCCTGTAAAATAAACACAACACAGGAAACGACCAAGGTGGGCGGGTGTACCACACCCACCCACCCCCCAGCAACCAAGAGACAGACGTGATGGATTTCAAGACGCTAAAACAAAAACTCACCAAACACCCTAAAGAAGACTCTCCCATCACCGACCCCGATAACACCAAAGAAGAAGAAACCCAGCCTTGGTGGAAGAAAAAACCCCTCATCACCACCGCAGTAGCAGGATGCCTCACATCAGCGCTTTTCTTCACCGGTTGGACAACCCACCTCAACGACTCCACCTACCTCACCCGAACCTACGGGACACCCGGCGCGCTCGCTGACGGCATGTACTCGGGGTTGGATGATTTCTTCGGGTTGAAGGCACAAATCATTGGTGATGATGGGCATGGTGGTAAAGTCACCTATAACGGTCGGGATTCTGTCGGTGTTACGGAGCAGGGTCTGCTGTATGCGCCGAAGCCTCCTACCGAGTTCAGGAACGCAAGCTGTGATTTGAAGCCCCAGCAGAACGGTTCGGAGCCCCCAAAAGCGCTCAAGAACAAGTCTGCCGTCTGGTGGGCACCTACTCTACTGAGCAATACTCAGGTGGTGCAGGGTGCGCAAGTAACCCCCTCTGGGTTCAGTAACAATGACGTCAGCCTGCCTGCCGCTCCGAACGGCATCTACTACGCATCGGGTTCCCCGCTGAGCTCGAACACTGGAGCAACTGTGCTTGCAGGTCACATCAACCTGAACAGTGGCGCATTGTCGCCGTGGGGGTACCTGCATCGTCTCGATAAATGCGACCACATGTACCTGACCGACGAACACGGCGAGCGCCACGAGTTTGCGGTGACCGGCATTTACCTTGTGAAGCAGGATGAGTTGTCTTCTCATTCTGAGTTGTGGCGTAAGGATGGGGATAAGAAGACGTACTTTATTACGTGTTCGGGTAGTTCTGTGGGTTCTGATGGTACGCAGGAGGTGGGGAATACTTTCTTGTTCAACTATGAATATAATTTGGTGGTTGAGACGACTCCTGTGGATGGTTCGTATCCTAAGCCGTCGCCTTCTGCTTCGGTGAAGGCGCCTGTGGTTACTGAGGTGCCTTCGGCGGCTACTGTGTCGCCGTCTGAGCAGGCTCCTACCGTGAGTGCGCCGTCTCCGTCTGTTGCGGCTTCTTCTGAGCCTGTGCAGAGTCCTTCTGAGGTTTCTGGTGGTGGTTCTGTGGCTGGTGGCGGTCAGGGGAGTGGTGTTGCTACTGCGACTCCTGCACCGGCGGCTCAGGTGGGGGAGCAGGCTCCTGCTGTGGCGAAGAATGAGAGTGTGTCGAAGAGTGTTGCGTCGAATAATAATGCGCGTGCGGTTGCTACTGCGACTCCTGCGCCAGTGAAGAGCTCTTCGCCTTCGCCGTCTGCTTCTGCTTCTGTGTCGCCGAGTAAGGCGGCGTCTACGAAGCATGTGACGAAACAGTAGGTTTTTACTGTATCGTTTGACCGCCTAATGATATGGTTGATATGTAAGAGAGATTACCCCCTCTCTTTTCCATCTCGTTACCCCATATTGTTAGGCGGTTTTTGTTATGTCTCATGAGCAGATTTCTTTGAATTCTGATGTTATTGAATCGTTGAAGGAGCAGTTTGCTGAGGAGCAGTTTGCTGATAACCCGGAGCCTCGTTGCCCGGTTGTCCTTATTTATGACTGCTCTACGTCGATGTGGGGTATGGATGGTGATGACCCGAAGATGCGTGAGTTGATGCGTGGTCATGAGCTTCTTCAGGATGAGCTGGTTAAGGATTTGGTCGCTCGTGAGCGTGCTGAGATTTCCTACATCACCTACGGCACGCAGGTTAGTGAGCCGACGCTGTTCACCACCCCCGGCGAAATCAACGACATCAAGGAAGCAGAGGCTGACCCGACCAAGGACACCACGCACTACAAGTACCTCAACACTCAGCCGGTATTCACCGACATGGTCACCACCTCCACCAACCAGGCGCTTCTGACCGCAATCGAAACCATCGAAAAGCGCCTCGAAAAGTACGGCTCCCACCCCCACTACGCCCCCATGATTTTCCTCGTCACCGACGGCATGGCAACCGACCACAACGCACCCGCACCCGGCGGCAACCAAACCCTCCTCGAATACACCATCAACCGCCTCAAAGAACACATCAAATTCGACGAAAAAGGACGCCCCGAAAAAGGAAGCTGGGTCTTCCTCCCCGTCTACATCCCCACCGGCAACCCCAAAACCGACGCAGACATCAAAAAATCCCTCAGCATCTACCCCTCCGCACCCGCACCCGAAGCACAACCCCTAGAACCCGGCAACATCCTCAGCTTCTTCCAATGGATTTCCCAGTCCGTCCAAAACCGCTCCAACTCCCGCACCGAAGAAGCACTCGCCTTCCCCAACCCCTCCAACTGGCTCATGCCCTCCATGTAACCCCCTAAAAGAAACCACCCAAGGAAGACCCCACCCATGAACACCCCCACCTACACCTGGGACATCACCCACCACGCCACCACCCAAGCACCCAACAAACCCACACCCCAACACAACCAAGACGCACACAACCACTGGACACACAACGGCAAAGGCATCATCATCACCACCGACGGAGCAGGCTCACACACCCACTCCAAAGAAGGCGCCCAACTCACCGCCGACACCATCACCGAACACATCAAAAACAACCTCCAAAACCACCAAACCCACCCCACACCCCAACAAGAAGCACAATACCTCCAAAACCTCCTCCTCGAAGCCACCCAACACGCAATCAACACCACCCACCTCACCAAACACAACACCCAAATGGGATGCACCATCGCCGCCACCACCTACAACAACGGCACCTACGCAACCCTCACACTCGGCGACGCATTCACCATCACCGGCGACAACCAAAACACCCCACCCCAATACCAAAGCCACACCGAAGACTGGCAACACCCCAACATCACCACCTTCACCACCAGCACCCACCCCACCATCATCACCCACACCGGAACCAACGCCACCTGGCACATCACCTCCACCGACGGACTCAAAAACGTCTTCACCAACACACCAACCCGCGACACCAAAGAAACCCTACACACACCCCTCTTCACCACACCCGACAAAAACGGAACCCTCTTCCACCAAAAACTCCTCAACAACGAACACGCATGCCAAGCACTCCTCGCCGCGCTCGCCGACCAAAACAAGCTCACTGACGACACCACCATCGTCATCGCAGGTAACAGCAACCCGCCCACTGATGAACCCCTCACCATCATCAGCCCGCCCACCTTCGCCAGAATCGAACGCGACGAAAACGGCATCATCACCGCAATCCACCCCAAATAGAACCCCAAGGACGTACACACCCATGAGCGGAAAATACACGGTCAAACTAGCTGACGGCACCACCTTCACCTGCACCACCGAAACCGAGCCACTCGGCACCGGAGGTGAAGGCTCCGTGTACCCGCTCACCAACATCACCAACAACACCCTTGGAACCGCCGACAGCCTCGTCGCAAAAATCTACCACCCCGACGAACAAAAACGCCCCACACGCGAAGCAAAATGCCAAGCAATGCTCGCCAGCGTCCCCAAAACAGACTCAATCATCTGGAACCTCGGCAACCTCTACACCCCCGACGGGAAATTCGCCGGATACCTCATGCGACGACTCCACATGGACACCTACCGCACCTTCATGGAAGTCGCCCACACCCGCCAACGACGCCAAAAATTCCCCAACTGGTCAATCCTCCACAGCCTACTCATGGCACGCAACCTCGCCGTCGCAATCGACGCAGTACACACAGCAGGACACATCGTAGGCGACATCAACGAATCCAACGTCCTCGTAGCCAACGACGCCACCGTACGCATCATCGACGCAGACAGCGCCCAAATCACCTACAGCAACCAAACCTACCCCTGCACCGTCGGAAAACCCGAATTCACGGCACCCGAAATCAGCAAAGGCTCCTACAGCGACCCCAAAAACCGCCGCACACCTGCAACAGACGCATACGCCTTCACCATCATGCTCTTCAACGCACTCATGGGACGAGCACACCCCACCCAAAACACCCACGACGGACCCCAAAAAGAAGTCACCGAACTCATCCTCAACAACATCTACCCCACCTTCACAAAACTACCCCCCGGATACAGCAAAGACCCCAAACTTGAATACGAAGCAATCCCGCCCAGCATCCACACCCTCATCGGACAAGGACTCAACCCCGACCCCAAAAAACGACCCACCTTCGACCACATCATCAAAACATTCGACGCCCTCCTCACCACCGACACCAACGGCAACTACACAAACCTGCACCACTGCAAAAACTCCAACCTACACTGGTGGGAAAAAACGCCGCGCACACCCACCTGCCCCCTCTGCCAATACAAAACCAAATACCCTAACAACGACATCTGGACGCACAAAGAAGCCTCCAAAGGACTCGACAACCTCGCACAGGCACTCCAAAAAGAAGCCCAAAAACAGGCACAGAAACAAGCGAAACACCAGCAGACCCCTGCACCGACACCAGCAACCTACGTACCCCAAGCAACAACAAAAACAAACGCCCACTACCAGCCCCCCACATCCTCAACTCCTGTACCCGCAGGCAACCCCAACACCCGCCAGCCGGGACAACCCCCGACACCCAGCAAGGTCAATAAGCGGCTCGCTGTAAACACACAGTCCGGCGTACAAATCCCCAGACCCCCGCTCGGAACCCTCTTTGCAACCGGAAACATCCGAATCGCTTTCGATGCGCTTGCCGCCGAGCACCCCAACATTATCCCCTGGACATCTAAATACAGGGCTGTACCGAGATGGTGGGCAATCCTTGGCATCAACATCATTCTTGGGGTGGCTTATTGGCTTGCGGCACCGCACAGCACCGCCTTCGCGTTGAAATCCCTCTTCCCCGACGGAATCCCTGAGCAAGCGTACGCTATTGCCCCTTATGTCACTACTACCTTGTGGGTGCTCCCTGCATCAGTACTAGCGTTGCGATTCATCAGCTCGCTTATCCTGTGGTACGTCCGGCACAGGGAAACAAAGAAGCACGGGTACGGTGCCGTCGAATACGAGAAAGTGTGGAAGACCGCTCTTTCCAATACGATTGCTTCTCTCGCAACCGGCATCATTATCCCGTTCCTGACGCTGGTTATCTTGATAATTGCGTTCATTTCCTTCATAATTAAAGAAGTCGCTTCTTCATCTAGCGCAAACAAGGGATAGCCCACCTGTCGGCTCTCTATGTGACGCTCAATGAGGAACGTAACGTAGAGACAAGACCGAAAGGAATAAGGTACCCACTGTGCAGAACAACAAGCGCAATCCGAACACCAAGGCTCGAAGCAATAAGCCTTCTACCCATCAGAAGAAGAAGTTTTACCGCATTGGACGCCTTGCAGGACCCATCGAACAGTACATTACTGGCGCATACCCGGAGCTTCTTCCGCCCACCCAGGCAATCGGCGCTTTCAACGTGCCCAAGGAAGTAGTGCTCTCCATCCTTACTAAGCATGGATACATTCAGGGCGGCAAGACCACGGACAAGATTCGAGAAGCAAAACTTGCCGCTAGTTGCAACGGCACCCAGCTTTGGAACGTTGAAGCACTCCACGACCTCCTGAACACCCTCAACGCAGGCAAGCGCAAGATTCGCCGGAAGCTCCTCAACCAGGAAATCCCCGAGGGCGTCGCTGAAGGCGTATATGAGCCGATTGAAAAGCTCTGCACCTACTTCAACGTACCCGAGGACAAGTTCAAGAAGATGCTCTATAAGGCTCGATGGTGGCTCCCCGAGAACTACGACGAGCATGAGGGCACCTTTGAACGCGCATACGGTGCACCTCGTGAATGGGTTATTAACCGTGGCTTCGCGAAGAAGGTTCCTGTTTCGACTCATGCAGGGGAGAAGACCTACACTTGGGTTCTGGATTCTTGGCATGTCGTAAAGACCCTCTCGGGGCAGTTCGAGAACGCGCCTATCCCGAAGAACGCGATTGTCCCCATCAACCATGTCATCAAGCCGCCGAAGCCGACTGTTCCCGCTTTCCTCGGTACTGCCGCACCCGCTCTAAAGGACGCAGTTCGGAAGAAGAACTACAAGTTCACCAAGACCATCGTGTCCCAGGCTTACGAGTACGGCGATGCTTACGTCAATGGACTGGAAAATGCGTGTAAGCTTCCGAAGGGTTTCTTCCGCCAGCGAGGATGGGCTGATGCGCTTATCGCTCGCGGTTTGAACTAAGTAACCACGAGTACTTTGAGGCTCAGTAGATTAGCCACCTGGTTAGCCTGCTGAGCCTCTTTTTTCATCTTTGATATACTAAACCTTGAATTTTGCTGGCACCGGTCGGTGAAATTCCCAAGAGGGTGTGCAAACCCCACTAGGTTGGAACGTGCAGACCCGATGGTTTTATCTTCATGGCATTATCGCCCTACCCCAGGTTCTGCCAACGCAGTGAATGGGGGGAGGGTGGAGAAACCAGTGAGTTTATCTCCTCCATCTTCTACACGTCTCTCTCTTATTCGGAGAGAAGCCTTGAAGTTGGAGAGCTGTGCAAGAATAACCGTCAAAACGTACTGAGACAGAAGGTGCTCACGATAAGTGCCCACCATTTATGGTTGGTGACTTAGTGAGTGTCGGAGACATAAAGACGCTTTGAAGGAGCAATTTCTTGAAGAATCTGAACATCAAACGTACCGCCGCCGCTATCCTGCTTGCAGGGTGCGGGATTGCATCTGTAGCCCCCGCATCCAATGCGGCTGACCTGGCAACCTGGGAAAAGCTCGCTCAGTGCGAGTCTGGCGGAAACTGGTCTATCAACACCGGCAACGGGTTCTACGGTGGCATCCAGTTCACCCAGGAATCCTGGAACGGTGTAGGCATGACCGGCTCCCCGCACACTGCCTCCAAGGAAACCCAGATTGAAGCAGGGGAGCGCCTGCTTGCAATCCAGGGCTGGGGTGCGTGGCCCGCTTGCTCGGCTAAGTACGGGCTGAGTGGAGCCGCAACACCGACTTACACCAATCCTGCTGAGAAGGCTACCGTAACCTCTGCACCTGCAACTCAAACTGTAACACCCCAGAGTGCTCAGGGACAGAACGTGTACGTTGCCCCGGCAACTACCACCACAGCTACTGTAGAGCCTGCTACGGTACCTGTTGCCCCGACTGAGCCTGTAGTAGAAGCTCCGGCGGTTCAGGAGCCTGTCGTGCAGTCTCCGGTGACCGCCGAGCCTGCTGTTGAGCAAGTTGCGCCGGTCGCCCCGCGTGCCGCTTCCACTACCTACGAAGTCGTTCCGGGTGACACCTTGAGCTTGATTGCTCAGCGACTTGGTGTAGCCGGTGGTTACAAAGCAATCGCAGACGCTAACGTTGATGTGATTTACGATGTAAACCTTATCTTCCCTGGGCAGGTCTTGACCATCCCGCAAGGATAAGCTACACTATTAGTAGCTACTAGCCTACTCGTCATTTCTTTCTATGATGGGATTCTGGCAAACTATAAATAGACTTTCACATGAAAGCCCCTCACCTGCTCCAGGTAGGGGCTTTCATGTACCCGAAAATTGGTACGACCAAAAATATGTGCTCCCCGGTTCCTATAAGAATCCAGGGAGCACATTCGCAGAGAGCATCTTCACACTCTACCTGTGTCGAGAGAACAATGACTTCAAAATACCAGCTCTCGCTTCCGCTTCTGCATCTGATGTGATAGGAGGTAGCGATGTCACTACATTCGTTGCAGGGTCGGCACTATATGAAGCTCCGAAACCGTCCGCAGTTGATTCGCTGGGCACGATAAATCCTGCTTCATCCCAAGGCGCCAGACGGACATTGGTTTCTGAGGCTCCCTGGGCAAAGTTGCGGGAAGTCTCTTCAATGGTAGGTTCGCCACCACGAAGGTTCAAAAGGCGAGTAACGGTAGACTGAACCTCTCTAATGTAATCATCCCGTTGTAGAACACCGCAAAAATACTTATCGCCTTTGTCATCGGCGTAGCCTTCGTTGGGATAAATATAATCTCCGTTGCCGAGCTTCACACGTACCGGGGGTACACGAACGCCTCTCTGCCAAGAGAGAGAGTCATTTACGGGGACACGACCGGCTTCTAGAGCGTCCGCATATGCATAATGCTCGGAACTGCCTTCAATGAGGGTTACAATCCCGTCCGAATCAATAGCCTGGGACAGCAAATCGAATTCTGCCGGTTCCAGTCGCAAAGATGCCACCTCTTCTAGGCTTAACCGTGCCTCATCAGAGGTAAGAGTAGACGATTCCACGGTATTGGTGCTACGACGCTTCTTGGAGGCGCCACCATTATTGAGTTTTACCACAGGTGAAAACACCCCATGCAGGAGCATCGGCTCACGGACAATAGCCGCAAGGACATACAGAGTCCAGTTCTCCACCTGGCGCACCCGACCAGCAACAGCGGAAAGCTCATACCGCTCCATCACGGTATCAATCAGACCTTCCCAAATATCACTTACCACAGGAACCTGAATCCGCACACGGGCATTTGCCAACCTGGACAGAAGCTCAAGGTTCACGCCACGGTAAATGTTGCTCTTCCGAGCCTCCTTGGAGGGTAGGGATACCTCGGTCACCTGATGCTTCACCGGAGCTTCAGCAACCGCTGAATCAGCACCAGCATGCACGGTAGGGAAAGGCTTAGACACAACCCCTGTAGTTTTCCGGCGAGGCTTCACCAAAACACCAGAGAAATTTCCGCGCGACCGGCTGGAGACAACAGAAACACTACCGGCACCAATCCCGAGCTCACTCAAAGCTTTACACACGACACCAGCTGAAGCGCGCAGAACACTCACAACTTTGTACCAAGAGACAGAAAAAACGCCCAGCTGGGAGCCTAGATGTTTCCAAGAAACCCAGGCGGAACCACTGCTCGACGCACCCTGCAAGCGAGCCATAACGACTGCCGAAACATCCAACGCAATCGCCGAGGAACGCACCAAAGGATGCCCCCACACGCTTACGGGGATTGATACAACATTACCATTCAAGACATAAGCATAAAACGACTCAGAAAGAGAGACCTTCATCAGCTTGGCACTTCCATCTTCCAAGCTGAAACGAACACCCATCGAGGGGTCTGAAACATCAGCACCAACCGTGAACGAGTGCAACACTCCACCCTTTGACCCGTCTTGATTACGACCATACACCTCAGTTTTAAGACCCAAGCACATGCGGAAAACGTCAGCAAATCGACGATACCCGGCGGCAGACAACGCAGGTAGACCAACCATACGCGCCAATACACGAGGCTGTGCAGGAACCATAAACTCAGGCTCACCACATTCCAGAGCACAAGACGCCAAGAAAGCTAGGATACGCCGTGCAAAAACTCCTACAGGAAGCTCCAGAATCGGTTCACCCGTGGTGATGCACAGGGTAGGGGAAGGGGTGTGGTGTACCGTCCGAGCTAAAGAGGCGCGCTCCCACACGCCGTCAGGATTAAAACCAGCTCCAGAACGTACCGACTTAGCAGATACAGGCAACCCGCCATGCACATACGCAGAAGGAAGCATCACGGAATCCCAGTCGCCACTAATCACCGGAGTGTGTTCGTTGTGCAGGTCTTCAGAGGCTAGTGGCATTTTTTGGTAATCAACATAGGCAGATTCCTCATTGAATCTACTGTAGCTGGAGACAACAATAGACGCAGAAGAACCATAGGAGCTGGTGCTTGCTACGTCATGGGTTTCTTGAAAATCTACTGGCATTTAATCGTCTCTTTTTCTGTGTCTGCTAAGAAAGATTCGGTGGGCAACCATAAATAGACTCTGGCAATACGCACTCTTGCCGAGACGAATCGAGTCTACCACAAGTAACAGCTATCCCGATACCGCCCCAGACACCAATAAGCCCCAAACCCTTGTAACTCTGCGGGAAAAAATTTTTAAAAAATCTTATCAATCTTCCCTGGCTCGAAGTTATCCACAGCTTTATCCACACCTGTTGAGAAGAATCGCTTAAATCAATCTATCTATGGGCACTCCCGAGAAACAACACCTCGACCCCAATGGCTAGAAGGGTAAACCGGGGTATGGGTGAAAATGGTATCTACCAAATAGTCACTCAACCACCCAAAACTACCAAATAGTCACTACCAAATAGTCACTGGATGAACCGAAAAGTTACCCTGCTATAACTACTTACCGCCGCTGAAGATTCTGTCTACACAGGATGCTTGCGTCATGTTGAAAAAATCCTCAGCTCCGCCGTAGAATGGTAAAGAATTTCCAACCGGAACCCTACACTCACTAGGAGAAACACCACCAATGACTACTGAGACCAAAGCCCCCAAAATCACCGTCTACAGCAAGAACAACTGTTTCCAGTGCAAGATGGTCGCCCGCCGAATCCAGGAAGCTGGAAATTCCGTCACCAGCGAAACCTTCAAGATTGACGAAGACCCGCAGAAATTTGAAGAGCTGACCGAACGTTATCCCAACATGCTTCAGGCGCCCGTAGTCGTTATCCGTACGAAGAACCCCGGCAAGTACCTGCACATCAACGGTGTAAACTTGCGAGGAGAAGAAACCGGCATCGTGTACGGAGTCTCCGAGACCACCCGTGAAATCTTCTTCTCAGGCAACATCCCCGACGCTCTGAACATCGCTATCGCAGAATACTCTGAAGAGAAGAACTAAGCGCGCCCGCACCCACCACCCAAAAAAGCAGTAGGCGCTGAGCTCACTTTTTGAAGAGTGAACTCAGCGCCTACCCACATCTCAACACGCCAGAAAAGACCACCAAAAATGCTCTATCCTCCCGAACTCATCCAAAAAATCCGCGAAGCCCATGACATCCTCAGCGTCTTCGAAGAGGTCAATAGCACCAATCTCACCCACCCCATCCGACCCACCAGCACTGGTGGCGTCACCCACTGCCCCTACCACCAAGAAAAAACCCCTTCCTGCCACATCAATACCCTCACCGGAACCTACCACTGCTTCGGGTGCGGGGCACACGGCGACGTCATCAGCCTTATCAGACAAAACAACGGCGATAACTTCACTGACGCAATCGAATACCTCGCCGAAACTGCCAACCCCCCAATCGCCCTCCCTAAAAAACACGCCAACAACGACAACATCGTCACCAACCGCCGCCTCAAAGAAATCACAACGGCAACCTGGGAATACTACCGCGCCCAATTCCAACAGCTACCTGACACCCACCCCGCAAAACAACAAATCATTAACCGTAGCCTGAACCCCAACAACCCCTACTACGGCTACGCGCCCACCGGGAACAAACTCGCCCAACACCTCACCCAAACCTACACCCCCCACGAACTGACCCTCGCTGGAGTCTGCTCCCAAAACAAAACCACCGGAGAACTCTACGACTTCTGGCGTGACCGCCTAATTTTCGCCCTTACCGACATGCAAGGTACCCCCATCTCCTTCACCGGACGAGCACTTAATCCCACCGAAGAACGGAAATACATCAACGGCAGAACCACCCCCATTTTTGACAAAGAAAAAACCCTCTATAACCCCAACATCACCACAGCTAACCAAACCACCCGAACCACCCACACCTGCTACATTGCCGAAGGACAATTCGACGTCATCGCAATGACCGACAACGGCTACCCCAACACCTACGCCGCAAGCGGAACCGCAATCACCGAAAAACACCTCCTCACCCTCCAAAAACTCACCAGTACCAGCGGTACCATCACCTACATCCTCGACGGCGACCAAGCAGGTTCCAAAGCAACCATCAACGCCTACCACACCTCACCCCAAACCCAAGCGCAGTCCTGGGCAGTGCACCTCCCCAACAACACCGACCCCTGCGATTACATCCAACAGCACGGAGCGAACCAACTCACCAGCCACATCAACACCACCGCACAGCCCCTCGCCACCGCCGCGCTCAACTACTGCGCCACCACATACAACCCTACCAACCCGCAAACCCAAAACGCCTTCCTCGACCAAGCCGCCAAAATCCTCCACAACACAACTACCCCCGCACTCAAAAAACTCATCATCAACACCACCGCCCAGCTCACCCAAACCACCACCTACGAAACCGAAAAAGCGCTCCAAACCCACCAACCCAAAATTCACAACCACGCCAACAACACGAACCAAGCCACCACCCCCGCAGAACACACCACCCCTGCCGAAAATAACACCGACTACCAAACAACCCTCCAAAACCTCAACAACAAAAACACCGCCACCACAGCCTCCAAAAAACTACTCCACCTAGCAATCTACCACCAAGCCTCACCCCTACTCGTACAACCAGACACCTGGAACTACCTCGACCCCAACGTCCAAAAAATCTACACAGAATGCGTAACACTATCCAACAACCAGCAGACCTTCCACCCCGAAAACTTCACAAACCCCCAGCTCGCTCAACTCCTCCTCGACACCACCGAAAACGACCTGCAACCCCTCACCCCTGAAGACATCACACGAGAATTCAAAATCACCACAGAAATCCTCAAAAAAGCCCACAACGGCACTCGTCGTAAGCTCCAATTCTAAGAGCCAGAATCACCCCGTGAAGTCGCCATAGTGACCTCTGGGGTGATTCTGATATTGGGACTAGATATAGAAATATGAGAAGTAACTAACCACCCCTACTGAGAGAACGTGAATATGTCATCAGAAGGTATGAATATGCACCGCATGGAGGATGAAGGCTACAGTGGTGGCTCTTCCTCTGGCGGTGGCAGTAAATTTTTTGCTGGCTTGGCAATCTTTGCCCTGATTATTCTGACGAGTAGCGCTATCGTAGCGACCGTAGCAGTGGTTGCCTATTCGTATTACCACCTCACCCGGAAAAAGATGATGCAACCCTCTGAGGTGTTCCTCTACATGCTGGGTATTGCAGGTGTCGCTACTCTGCTCTGGTTTGTTTTGGACGCGCCTAAGAATATGCAGAAGACGCTTCAGCTAGTTTTTGCTGATTCTCAGACGTATTTCATGCAACACAGTTGGTTGGAGCTTATTTTTGCGGTGACGACGCCGTTTACCCTGGTTGGGCTTGTTTTTGGTGCGCTTTTGGGGTGGCTCTTCTCCCTGAAAATTAAGGCGGACTACAAGAAGTTCCCTGAGATTAAGCATCTGCCGTCCTACTGGATGAATGCTGACAACTTTAAGTACCAGAAGACTCCTCTGCAACGGCACCGTCGGAATCGTGTCGCTAAGAAGATTGAGGAAGGCGCCAACTATATCCTTCCTGATGAAAAATCTGGTCTGCCTGCTGGTACAGCCGCTGGAATCGACGAAGAGGCAGGTACCGCCTTCTTCATTCCTGCCGCTGAAATTCCTCGCCACGGGGCTGTGTGCGGTATTTCTGGCTCGGGTAAAACCAAGCTGATGGAAAACCTTATCAGAGGCAACGCGAAGCAAGGCATCACCAGCATCATCATCAATATGAAGGCTGATAGCGACCTTAGCCGAAAACTCACAAAGTATGCCTGGGAAGAAGGCATGAAGTTCTACCATTTCACCCAAGTGAACCCCTACAGCGGTAAATACGAAAATGATTGGAACCCCGCAGGTCAGGCATACATCGACCCCTTCGACGGGATGACACTGGAACAGCGAGTCGATGTTGGTTTGGCTTTCCAGAAGTACCGAGAAGAGAGCGAAAAGTACAAGAACGACGTCAAGTGGACTCTTCAGGTTGTATTCAACGCCCTTGATGAGCTTGAAAAGTACATCAAAAAGCTGGAGGCTCAAGAAAAAGCTAACAAGGCTGAAGCACAAAAACTTCAGCTCGACCTCCGCCGCCACAGCCTGAAACCTTACCTGACTGCTGAAGAAATTCAAGACCTCAACCAGCGCATCAAACAACTTGAGGTGGAAGAAAGCAAGCTCATTCTTGCAGACCTGGCAGAATCAGGAATCGTCTGGGACGATGGAGACTTCCGCCGGTTCCACAGTGCACTCATGCACCCTGAAGCAATCCTCAAAGTACTCCCCACCAACAGCATCAACGCCGATAACCTTATGCGGCGAATCCAAGAAGGCAAACACGGCAACACCCAAGAATCCTGGGCAACCCCTCGAAGCAACTTCAACGCCGTCATCAACTCCTCACTCGGAAGATGGATTGGTCGCCCCAAAAACGGTGAACCCTACATCAACCTTTACGACATCTGCCGCCCGGACGCCACCCCCGCCGTGGTGCTGTTCGACTTCAACGCAGACTCTGAGGAAGAAATCAGTGCCCGCTTCGGTAAAATCTTGACCGAGATGCTGACAGCCACTTCTGCGCGCCGCCGAAACACCAACCAGGATAGCAACATCGTCCAGGTGTTCTTTGACGAGTTCCAGACCATCCCCCTGGCGAAGGTAGACGGTCTTCTTGAAAAAGCTAGAACCTCAAACATTGGTGTTCTGCTGGGACAGCAGACCCTCAAACAGCTCATCAAACGCAACAGCGAAGCGGAAGTCGAAGACCTTATCGACAAGGTCGGAACGATTATCGTCATGCACGGTATGAAGGGTACTGGTACAGCGGAGCTTATCTCGCGTGCCCTCGGAACCAAGAAGGCTATCAAGTACGTCATGTACTCCAAACGCGAGTTGGTCTGGTGGAAAAACTTTATCCGCTGGGACGACGTTCGCCGATACGACACCAGCCAAACCGAGGTAGAAGTACCCCGCGTCGAGGCATCCGAGCTTATTGCCTTGCGAGGACCCAACCCCCAAAAGGGTGATTACTATACCGAGGCGATGATTATGCGTAAGACCCCCAAATGGTCAGCGGCACAGAACACTATGATTGAAGTCTTCGACGGCACCAAGGTACACGTCCTCCTGCCGAAACAAGTCATCGAAAAAGTCCCCCTGCAACCGGACATTCCCCTGCCCGAGCACGCATACCCCAAGCAGGTCACCAAAAAAGAAGGCAACAGTAAGTACCGTACCCGGAAGGTCAAAACCACCGCACCGGAACAAAAGACCCCTCCCGCCGTACCCCTCCCGCAGTCTACCCCCACCCCTACAGCGGCGCGCCCTGCACCGAGTAAAATCCGTAAACCACAGATGCCGAAACCCCCCGCTCCGAGCAACCCTGCACCTACCCCGAAGCCTGCACCGAAAACAACCGCAACTTCTGATATGGCGAAGGTAGAGAAACCAGCGGCCAAGACGCCGCGAGTCATCGTCCCGCCCACGACCCCCAAGGCACAGGCACCTGCGCCCCAACCCCAGAGGAAGGAACGCAGTAAACCCAAACCCCGAGTTGTTGCAGGACCCATCTCGCAAAGCGTCCAACAGCGAACCAACCAGGAAGTAACCAACCAAACACAGGAGTAAACACCTCATGGCGATTAACAACCCCACCGGCACCAGAAACACCCCCGACAAAAATGGCAAATACCGAGTAAACTCCGTACCCGCCGTAGAACAACCCTTCACCTTCAAATCCAGCGTCCCCGACCACCACATCTACCTCAGCGAAAACGGTGACAGCACTATCCTCCCCCTCTCCGCCGGTAAAGGAACCACCAAAGCCGAACGTGAACACAACATCGCCAAAAGCGGCAACATGCTCATGTGGGCGCTCCTCACCACTACCATCCTCGCAGTCATCGCCGCAATCGTCTCACCCTACCTACAACCCAAACCCCTCGACAAAGACCAACAAGCCGCCTACACCCTCAGCAAAATGGGCTTCACCGGATTCAACAAAGAAACCGGTGAAGACATCGCCGTAGGCTACGTCAAAGCCTACTTCTCCATCAAAACCGACGACACCGCCGACAGCCAACTCAGCTGGTACCTCAACGGAGACTCCCTCTCCAGCACTAACGGAACCAGTGCCAGCGGCAACATCCGAACCTACACCTCCAACACCGCACAACAAGTCATCGGAACCCCCCGCGTCATCAAAACCATCCCCCAAACCAAGGAATACACGACCTACCGAGTCACAGCACTCGTAAAACCCAGCGCAACCGGCACCACCAACAACCTCAAAGAAGCCACCAAAACCGTCCAAACCAGCGAACTCAAACAAATCACCGTATCCGTAGGTGTCGCATACTCCACCAAAACCGGACGCTACTACATCGCCACCCCTGCCCCCACCATCCTCCCCTCGCCCGTCATGGGACGCACCACCGACCTCGCACAACCTGCAACCCTCCCCGGCACCCAAATCCAACCCACCGCAGAAACCAACTCTGTCATCCAGGGTTTCGTTAAAGCATTCGTTATCGCGACCCCTGAAAAGCACTCTGACCTCGACCAATACGTCACCGAAACCAAACGACTCACCCTCGCAAACATCGGACTCGGCGGAGCATACACCGTAAACACCAACACCATCAACTACACCCTCTCCACCGAAGACGACGGAAAAACCCTCACCGCCAAAGTCACCTTCGACCTCATCGACGAAGTAGGCGGCACCACCGACACCAACAACAACGAAAACACCAAACAAACCATCACCTACCCTGGCACCTACACCCTCAAACTCACCAAAGAAGGAAACGGCAAATACTTGGTATCGGAATTCTCGCCCTGGCTCTACACCACCGACACCGGAGCCGCCCTCTAACAACACAAACCTGATATACAAAACCCGACCACTATCCACCCAACAGGAGAAAACAAACATGCTAACAACCGCATCGCTCATCCCCCTCGCGGCGGGACTGAGCACCATCACCGAAATCCTCATCAAGGTCTACATCGCAATCGTCGTCGCAGGTGTCGTCTTCAACATCTGGTCTTGGTTCAAGAGCCGCGAAATCAAAGCACCCTTCCTCTTCCTGACCATCTTCATTATCGGCGGAATCATCGTGGCGCTTGCTGTGGTGTTTGACCCCAATGGACCGCTGTACCAGAAGGGCACTAAGATTCTTACCGACACTGCTACTGACGTGACGGGCTAGGCTCGACCTGAGAATCTAGTGGGATAAGCTCTAAAGCTTACCCTGAAAGAGCGGGCGGGCGGCATTTGCCGCTCGCCCACTCTTTTGGCATCTCTGATATAAACTTTGCGGATAACTAACCAAAATCAGTAGGCAACCAATACATTCGGAGTGACATCACATGGCGAACCCTCACAAGACCCCCTTGAAAGAAATTTTCAAAGGGAAGAAAACGTCGAAGCTTCTCTCGGGAACCGGCAAGCCGCGTAAGCTTGATTTCCCCCAGAAAGCGATTGCTGACAATATTGTCTTCTCCAAGACCGAGGCTTGGGCATTCTATAGAATGTCATCCGCACAATTTGATTTTGAATCAATCGACGCAAAATCGGCATTGATGCGGCAAGCGAGTGAAGCGTACACCAGCATTTTGTCCGCCACGAAGGGTACCGAACCTATCGAAATCATGCCCTTCAGCATGGCTCACAAAATCTCTCCTGATGCCTTCCTCAGCACCTCTTTCCAGGAAAGCCAGAACCAGGTGAACCCGATGTACGCCACACGCATGGTTGCCGAAGCACAGATTGTGAAAGAGCTTGGATTTGTCCGCCGTGAATCCTACATCGGGGTAAATTTGGGCTCCCGAAAAAAACTCCAGAAGTCCCACAGTGATGAAGGGTTTAGCGACGAAAACAAGAAAGAAACCCTAGAGGATGCGCGAAAGCTCTTCACCGAAGGTGCACTTGAAGCACTTTCTTCTTTCCAAGACTACGCTCGCGTTCTTCTCGGCGTCCAAAATGAAGAGCTGTCTGAGACAGAAGAGCATAATGCGCGGTTGAAAGAGCATGAAATTCGCATGGTGCTTGCAGGAAGTGCTCTGAAATGTACACCTCTGACACGTGGTGAGATTCTACTTGTCACTAAATCAATGTTTCACCCGCTCGACCCGGTACCGCCGCTGAAATTTGATGGTAAAGCTGTGGTCGGCTCTGCCGATATTGCCTACGAATACTCCCACCTCATCGACAGCAGTGACCCCTCTTGCTTGAAAATTACTCAAGAGAATGACGGTAAAACCAGCGTCGCTTATATGGCTACGTACACGGTGACAAATTTGCCTGAAGTCCTTGAATTCCCTCAAATGACCCCTTTTGCAGAGGTCGCAATCTCCGAGGTTCCGACGTCTAGAATCTTTGCCCGACTGACCATCTTGCCCCACCAGATGATGAGTAAATTCTTGGAAGGTGCAAGCCAGAAAGATGTGAACGAGGCGAAAGACTTCAAGGACGCGAGTGACGAACACCAGGAGTTTGGGCACAAGAAGTTGGAAGACTTGAAAAAAGGTCATGAGCGCCTTAAATGGATTCAAGCAAAACATGCAGAGGTACGTGCGCCTTGGGTTCAGGGAAGTATCCATATTTGTGTGGCAAGTCGTGAAAAGGACGAGCTGAAGAGATACTTCTACCAGCTCCAGCAAGCATACAGCCACCAGAATGTGGAGCTTGCCGAGATGAAGTGTGAGCAGATGGAACTTCTGATGATGGGAATCCCTGGTTCTGGTCTACTGATTGACCATAAGGGGTATAACCATGTTGTCTCCCAACAATTTGGAGGGTACCTTGGGTTGAACTTTGCATCGTCTGTTGGTGACGACATCAACATGAGTGCCGCTCGTACGAAGAAGCTTAGTGATTTGGAAGAGAAAGTGGGGTTCCGTAGAAATGGCATCTAATCGTGGAGGGAAAAGTAGCACCTTGGGGACAGCTCTTGGTCTTGTCCTTTCGACACTGTTCCTCCTGGCTGTAATGTTTTTCTACCCGATGACTCAGGGTGCTAAGTCTGCTGACGGCTCTCTTCATTGGTGGGGTCGAGTATTCGGTGGGGTTGCGTCGTGTGTAATGTCTCTTGGTGGGAACTGCCCGTTGAACGTTACGAATGATAACGCTACGCCTGACTTTCCTAGTGGCTCTATTGGTGGCGTGGGTACAGCTAAAGCTGGTGCTCCGGCTAACAAGTCACCCGAGGTCGTCAATGCTTACATCGGCGAGCTTGAAAAGCTACGTGTCGCAGAAGCAGAAGACGGGAAATATAACCCTGCCGAGTGGAACGTGTGGGCTATCAACAGCTCTACAATGTGTTCCACCCGAGCGGAGGTTCTGAAAGCTCAGGGTGCAGAGGTGACCACCAAGGATGGAGCTCCTACCAGCTGTTCTATCACCGGCGGAACCTGGGTCAGCCCCTATGATGGGCAAACTATCAAGGTGGCTCAGGGGGAGGACGTGAAGGCTATTCGAGAGGGTGTCCAGATTGACCATGTTGTCCCTCTGAAATATGCCGCTGAACATGGTGGTAAATCTTGGACGGCAGAGGAAAAATCTCAGTTCTCTAACGATGTAAGCCAGCTCGTTGCTGTATCTGAATCGGCGCGCCGCGCTAAGGGAGACAACAGTCCTGGCAAATACATGCCCCAGCAAAGTGAGCAGTGCCGATACTCTCAGATTTGGATTGATACGGTCAAGAAATACGACCTGAGTATCACCAAATCTGACAAAGAAGCGCTGAAGAAGGGACTGGCTACCTGCGGTCAGTAGCTAAGCAGAAATGCCAACCTACTACTCTCTAGTAGGTTGGCATTTCTGATATGTAATAAAGAATTGTTATCCACCAATCATTCAACTACCGGAGACCTCTCAATGGCATCGTCGAACACGGCATTGATTACAACACCAGTGCACATTGCACAACCTCGCTGGGTGCGTCAGATTAGCGCACCCTTGAAGGTAATCCTTGTCGTACTGACGGCATTTGTGTCGCTTGGGATGTTTATCTCGGCAACCAGCGGAGTAACGGTCCAATCCGAGTCTCAGAGCCCCAATGACGCGTACAGTCTTACCTTGACTAAGGATGCGCATGCTGGGTTCCTTGGTGTGTTTGGTGGCGAGCAAAGCCTTGGTCATGGTATGGATAACCCGTCCCCGTGGAAATCCTCGTTCACCAATATCCAGCTTGAGGAAAAGCAGGGTCGAGTCTTCACTATCAAAGAAGCTATTGGCGCTAACCTTGGGTACGTCAATTATGCGGGTGAAGGTGATGGCGGACTTTGGGTTGTTGCCACAGATGCTGACCGTATGCAGAATCCCCCGAAAACTATCAGCAAGGACTCGGAGAAGCTGGTCAAGCTCCGCTCAGTGAACACTATCCTGTTCGGCGGTATGCTCACTGGCTTCGCTGATTTCATCAATGGCTTCACAGGCATGTTCTATGACTTTGTTCAAGGTCTTCTGGGAGTGGTGTACAACCCTCATACCGTTTGTGCAGACCCCAAAGACAGCAACTGTGTGTTGAACCTGGTGAAGATTGCCTCTGGTGGCGATAAGCCTGGCAATCATGGCGTAATTGGCGCTATGCGGGATGCTATTTTTAGCCCGTTTGTTGCCCCGGTGCTGGTAGTGGTCGTGGTGGGTGCGGCTTGGGTTTATGTGAGATACGGTGCCGCCAAAGAGACTCTGGTACGGCTCGGGTTCGCCGTTGGCGCATTGATTGCAGGCACTTCCCTCTTGCTGAACCCCGGTCTTTTCACCAGCCTTCCTATCCGAGTGATACAAGAACTTAATGGTGCTGTGATGACTATCAGCACCTCTGCTGGTAACAGTGAAACGGGTGCCGCATCTGACGGAAATACCTCGGGCACCTCTTCTGTCTGTAAGTCTTCAGCTAATGAAACGAGCAGTGCTGAAAAAACGGTCTTGTCCATCAACTCGATGACATGCACCATCTGGAGAGTCATTCGACTCGACCCTTACGCCCGTGCACAGTTTGGGCGACCGTTCTCTAAGCTGGACGTGAAAGACCCCGAAATTGCGGAAATCATCAAAAAAGCTGAGGTAGACCCTAACACTTTCTGTGTCCCTCTCCGAGTACAAGGTGCCCCTTCGGACTACAAGAACAAGCCCCTGCGTCTTGATGAAAGTAGCCCTAATAAAGTCTGCAATTTGGCGGCATACCAGCTCTATCTGCAATCTGACGTGCAGATTGGAGACCACACTAGAACACGAGAACATGGAATAAACCAAGACTGGTACAAGCTCATCGCAGTGATGCATGCTGACGAGAACCTTTGGAACACCTGGACGTACGGCTGGTCTTCGGGATTCAACCGCTTCATGGTGACCTCTGTAGCAATGGTTACATTCGCACCTATCGGTTTTATCCTTATCGTCTTTGCACTTATCTCTTTCGGGCAAATTTTGCTCATCTCAGTAATGATGATGCTCACTCCGGTGGTTTTCTTGATGATGCTCCACAAGGATTGGGGATTCCCGAAGGGGAAAGAGTTCTTCAAGGCGATGTTGGGTGCAATCTTGGTGTTCTTGATGTACTCACTCATCCTCCAGCTGTCTATGATTTTCCTGTCGGCTATCTTCGACACTATTGATGACATCGGGCTGGTCATGGTCTTCTGCCTGGTGCTGACCTATGCGTTGTGGCAGAACCGTCGCCGAATCCTAACAATGCTGAACGCGACCGTAGGTAGCCAGAACCAGTATGTCCGCTCTGCCGTTGATAATGTCTTGAATAAGCAACGTGCACCGGGTGGGTACGCAGAAAGTGTTCTGGGTGCTGTACGTGCCACGAACCTGCGTGCCGCTTGGCGCAACCGCAAGATGGTCGTGGATAACGAGACTGGCGAGAAAACTGGATTCTTGCGGAGTGTGAGCAAGGACTTTACGGATGCTCTTGAACACAGCCGAAAGAATGCTATCTTGACGCACAAGCCTAACAGTGTGAAGGCTACCGCTTTGCGTGCCCGCGACGCGATGGACCGTGAGCGTGAAAAGGAACTGAACATTGAGCGTCAGCGTCAGAAAGAAGAGCTGGACAATGTCTTCACTGACCAGAGCCAAGCAATGAGCAGTGTGAAGTTCGAGGAGTCTCGCGCTAAGGTTGCCGCCGAGGATGCTCTCTTGACACAGAATGATGCTATCCACGCCGCAAATAATGCTCACCGTATTCACGAGAACATCCAGCGCCTTGTATTGTCCTTCGAGATGAGTGGCGACGGTACCGATGATAATGCGCGCATCGCATTCGCAAACATGTACCGAGCTGAGCAAGCAATGCAGGCGGCAAGACACGCGCAGAAACTGGCAGAAGCAACTGGCGATTTGGCAGGCATCAATACTGCGGCAAAGGATTATGCAGTAGCTCGTCAGAACCGCGATGCTTACGAATCGTACCTGACTCCTGAGCAACGTGAACAGTACGGTGCTGAGATGGATACAATGTTCTTGGGTGACCCCGCTCTGGGTAAGGGTAAGGACGCTATTCAGCGAGAATTTGCTCTTGCACGTTCCTTGGACCTCAAGGCTGTAACTGCTCAAGAAGCATACCGTCAGCGTGTCTTGCTCTACAACGACAACGTTGAGTCTGGTGTAGCTTCTTCTGACCTGAACGTTGAAGCTCAGCGTATCGGTAAGGCGGCGTACGACCAAGTTATCCAAGATTCGAAGAAGAGCGACCTTACTTCCGAGCAGATTACCGCCGCCGCAGAGCAGGCAAGAGACACTGCGATTGCTGGTTACCTTGCAGAACACCCGATGGATGAGCACCTGGAGAAATACGAGACGCAGGATGCGGCAGAAACAAACGTGTCCCGGCTTGCTTTTGGTGCACCGAAGTACCGCGATTTGGGTACTGAGCCTCCCTTCGGTGGTGGCGGTACCTACGACCCGCCTGGTGGTGGCGGTAGCGACTCCACCCCTCACACAAAACCTATTGACCTTACGCCTACCCCTGTTCCTGGTGGCTCCTCGTTTGATGAGACATTCTCCTCTGGTACTGGGACGCCTTCTGGTGACCCGACCGGTGAAGAGGGTGGGGTGCCTGTAGTTGAGCCTTCCTACGATGCTTTTGGTAGCGAAGGTGCCCCGCTAGTCGATGTGTTGCCTCCTTCGCACTCAACTGACAGTCACGTAGATGGTATCCCGTCTCAGTCTAGTGAGGAATTTGATAATGAGTCAGAACGGATGAACACTCCCGTATCGACGAATCATCATTTGCCGGAGTCTGTAGATGCCACCAGTGGTGAACAGCCTATTGAGTTGGGCGATAAAGTTCCGTTGGGCACGGCTGAATCTGGCGTGGAAGTAAATTATGGTGCTTCACCTACTACCCAGGGAAACTCCGTGGGGCGACTGGAAAACGAAGTCTTCACGGACAGCTCTAGCCAGCCGCTGACCGCCCATGAAACAGGGCAAGACTCAGCTCCGACATTTGAATCTGGTTCCGCCGCTCTGAGTGAGGGCATGGGGGCAACTGAGGCTCCGGCACCTAAGCCCTCTGAGCCGGTTGCTAAGGCACCCACGCCACAGAAGCCTGCCCAGGAACCGGTACGACCTGAACCGGTGAAGATGAAAGCCCCTGAGCCCGTTGAGAAAGTAAGTAATGATACTGAGCGAAAAGTAGAGCCTGTGAGCGACCCGATTCCTGAAAAAGTGGGTAGTCCTGTGAACCATGACCAGCAGGGTGGAGATAAGCCGCGTACAGAGCATCAGGAAGCTGACCGGGCACCGACGGTACCTAAGCCCTCTGAGTCGGTTGCTAAGGCACCCACGCCACAGAAGCCTGCCCAGGAACCGGTACGACCTGAACCAGTGAGGAATAAGCCTGCAAATGAGACCGTTACCAAGAAACAGGGTAGCCCTCTGACAGGTACAAGAACCCGCAAACGTGTGTTCAAGGTTCCTACCCAACCTATCCAAACCAAACCTACAGAAGCTAAGCAAAACGCTGAAGAAGCTTTTGGGCTGAACGCTAAATCAGATGTTTTTGAACGGGGTGAATAATGGCGCTGGAAGATGCGAATGAGACAAGTCAGACAGATGGTGGCATGCTCGACAAAGCGGCTAAAGCCGCTGAGACAGCACAAAAAGTAGCTAAGACAGCTCGTGCTACGAGTACGGCAGTCACTACAGCCACCACTGTCGCAACTAACCCTTTAACTTGGATTGTCCTTGGTGTTGTCACACTACTGCTAGGACTGATGGTTGTAGGCGTTCCAGCGGCTCAGGTATGGGGGAAGAACGACAACGCAGACGGTTGTTATGGCGTCAGCAGTGCGGGTAACGGTTCAAGTCGCTCCGGTCTGAAACACAGTGACGATCCGAAAGTGAACGTGCAGAATGTCGCTACCTGGCTATCCTCTACAAACTTTGCCGGGGACTGGGGCAATAAGCCCTTCAGCACCAAAATGATTGCTGGTATGGTAGGAAACTTCGGTCAAGAATCAGGGTTCAATTCCGAGAGGACGCAGGACGGCTCAGGTCTTGACTCTAAAATGTCCAACGAAGAAATCCTTTCCCAAGGCAATGTGTACGGCAAAGCTGTAGGCTTTGCTCAATGGGACGGACCCCGCCGTGTGAACCTCGTGAACTTCGCGAAAGCCAACAACACCCACTGGTCTGATTTGGGCACACAGATGGATTTCTTGAAGCACGAGCTTGAGACCACGGAAGGTGGTAGCCTCCTCGCGTCTGGCTTTACTGACGATTCCAAGAGTGTTGCAGAGCTGGTGAAGATTTTCCATGATTCTTTTGAACGCTCGGGTGAACCGAACATGCCTCGCCGTGTGTCGTTTGGTGAGGACTTCGCTAAAGACTTCAAACCCGGTACCACCTCTGTAGGCAATTCCTCCCTCTCGAAGGGTGGAGGCTCTTGCTTCTTGGGTAATGATTCTGGTGCTGACATGTCCGGCATCGTTGAACTCGCAAAGAGTATCGCATGGGATTCCAATAAACCTGAAGAAGCTCGCCGCATTCCGGTGTCTCCCAACGACCCTGACGGTGTTGAAAATGCTAAGCCTGCATACAAAGAAGCGAAGCGGAAGGCTCAAGAAAAAGGCGGCAAAGATACCCACACTGAACGCCCTGGAGCTGAATCCCTGTACGCCAGCTGTGACAGATTCGTCGCCACAGTGCTGAAAAACACTGTAGACCCGAAGGTTCCGTGGGGTGCAACTGGTCAGCAGGCACAATACTATGAGCAGTCTTCTGACTGGAAAGACGTGACTGGAAAGCGTAGCGATTTGAAGCCTGGAGACATCCTTATTGCAGGTGGACCTGGCGGCGTAGTAGGTCACACAGCCATATTTATTGGAGACCACGACGGAAAGCCTTCCGTGGCTCAGGGCTCCTGGAGCAATGAAGTGGGGGCTATCTACCCGATTGAGCATCGTTGGAGCGAAGACCTGACTGACGTTTTGGGGCAGAAGTACAAGGTTTACCGTTACGTAGGTTCCAACTCGGGCGCTGTGACTGATAAGGCATAAAGGGTTACACTATGAGCATGGAAAAGAATTCTCAGGACAACCGAAACCACGCCCCTGCTGAAAACCCTTACTTGCAGGCTTTGGGCATTAGCGAACCTAGCAGTAAAGCTAATCCTTCAGAGGATGCGCCTGCTGTTGCAGAGCAAGCAGTAACTGAGGGCACTACACGGAAACTATCGCGGCGAACTCTTCTTCTGGGGGTGGGCGGGGCAATAGTACTCACTGCTGGTGGTGGCTTGCTGGTCGCCCGCCCTTGGGAAGTGGAAGACGTCGTCAAACAGACAGCCCCTGCCTCATTTGAAGTTACAGATGAGGATAAGCGAACAATTATTGAATTCATTGAGCAATTCATGAAGGTCGCCACTGATTTTGGGGTTGATGGAAATAAACTGACCCCCGACACCATCCGCAACGTACGCTACCTTGTCAAGACCAAGAACAATGGCTACATCGCGTACATGCGTTCCCGCTCAGACGCATACAAGAACACGCGCCAGTTCATCTGGGAAGGCTCCTCACTGTTCTATACAGCCGAGGAAGTATCCCGCTGGAATAAAGAAGCCTACCTGCTGGATGAGCGAATGCCTACCTTCAAGCTCCAGGGGAGCCCCACGGTCTCGATTAGCCCTTCAGGTACCTACTACATCGACAACAACGGGGGTAGCCACCGTAAGGTATCTGCACGCGTCGATTTCGTGACCAAAGAAACGGTGCGTGTTCAGGAATCGGATGGTGAAGGCTCTAACGGAGCATTCGCTGTTATGAGTAAAGAAATCCCAGCAACGGTGAATCTTGAGCTCATTGAGTCAAACTCTCGGTGGTACCTAAGTTCGCAGACCGGAAGCTCTCGATACTTGCTGTCCACCTGGGATGAGTTCAACTCTTCAGAGTATGCGGAGTCTCAAAATACTGGTTTTGTGAAAGAGGGCGAGATTATCCCTACCCCTCTGAGTGAGCGAACACAGACTACCCCTTCACCGTCTACCAGTAAAGAAGCGGGTGCCTAGTGGCTGAGGAAAATCAAACTGAGACCCCTGACAAATACTGCATTTACGGTCTTTACAACGGGACTTCATCTGAGGGGATATTGCATTCCCCTAGACATTTGAACGAGTCCCCGCCCCATCTGGCTATCTTCGGAATCGACGAAGAAACCGGTGAAAAGGTAGGAGTTGAACTGCCGTTGGACGCTGAGACTACACAGCAGATGATTTCTGATTTGCAGGCTGTGGCGAAAGCCTGGGTTGGAGAGGATGCGCGACCTGAGCGTCGTCCTTTCAGCAAAGCCTGGTGGCGAAGAATCCTGAAGGAATTCTTGTCGTGGGCATCGCAGAACAAGATTCTGGTCGCCTTCCTTATGCTCTGCACAATCATTCTTGCCATTACTATCGTCTCCTGACTGTCAGATTTATAAGAATAGCCGCGCCTTAATGGTGTGGCTATTCTTATATGAGCCGAGCAACTATAATCACCGGAGGGTAAAAATGTATAATGTTAAGAAAACTGCAATTTGTGCAATCTGTGTGAAGGTAGTGCCTAATATCACAGAACACTGAGAGCATTGGTTTGGCTAGGTGGCTTAGTGGTGGCAGGGATTATTTCAGGGAAATAAGTTGCAGGCTGTACGGCGACCTAGCATAATGGAGCAATGCACAAAGAAACACTGAAACCCACATACTACCTCTCGGTCACACCCCAAACAATCTACCCTCAACCTAAATGCTCAGTCGATGACTGCGTTAAAAGTACGCTCAAATACCTACGAGACCATCACCCTGAACAACTTGCCGAAATTGGTGAAATTGCTGTCAATGAGGACGGCGACATTCTGCGCATAACCACCCCTTTCAAGATGATTGGCGACGACGAAAGCACCCTCAAATTAGAAGCAATGATTCAGGTCATCGAAGACCTAAAAGTTGCAGGATACTACACCGTCAGTACACCTGAAGACTTGTACTCCACATACACAGAGCTGAACGATTAAGGCAAAGGAAAGCGAGCGCATTACTATGGTTCAAAAATATGATAGTCGGTTGCGGAAGATTGAGGCTTTTTATTCGCCGAAGGAGTTTCGTGCTTTGGGGTATCGTGAGCGGTGGGAGGTGCGTGTGAGTGATGGTATTTGGATTACGCCGGAGAAGTTGGTGGAGACGACGATGTCGAAGCGGGAGGTGCGTGCGAATCCTGGGGTGGTTGAGGAGGCGGAGGTTTGGTTGAGGGGGTTGGTGGATTGTGTTCCTCCGTTGGCTCGTGTTTCTGAGTCGGGGCGTTCTTTTGCTTTGACTGGTGATGCTGTGCGTGATTGGCATCGTCGTCGTGGTTTTGAGGTGGGGGTGAAGCTGACTGAGAAGAATTTGCCTGCGCGTTTTTATGGTGGTTTGACTGAGGTGGAGGGGTTTGGGTTGGCTCCTTTGCGTCCGGTGGCGAATTTGTCGGTGCGTGTTTCTGTTGGGTTGAAGGAGGATTTTGTGCGGGCGTTGTTGGGTGTGGGGACGGTGTTTATTGGGCGTGATGGGCGTTTGGTGGTGCGTTCGGGTGCTCCTGAGCCTGCTTTGGGTATTATGCGGGGTGTTTTGGAGGCTCGGGGTGTGGAGGCTTCGGTGCGTGTTTCGTATCCGTTGTATCGTCGTGAGGTGTGTGATGTGCCGGTGGAGTTTTTTGAGGGTACGGTGACGTTGTGGACGACGTTTGTGAAGAGTATGTTGGCTCCTTCGTTGCGTGAGACGGTGAATTTGTTGTTGGGTCGTGGGGTGGAGGAGCAGGATTCGTATTATGCGTCTTTGGTGGCTGAGGCGTTTGGGAAGTTTAGTGAGGCTGGTGGGGTGCCGTTTGGTGGGTATTTGGCGTCGTCCTTGCCTAATTGGGTGAATGATTTGCCGATGCAGACGATTGGGGCTCCTTTGATGAAGTTTCAGGTTGGTCGTAAGCGTGCGATTCGGGAGCTTTTTGCTGAGGGGGATTTTGAGGAGGGGCATCGTTTTGGGGATAGGGAGTTGGCGGAGCGTATGGGGTTGGGGGTGGAGGAGTATCGTCAGTTTAAGGAGGCGAATGAGAATTGGGTGAAGGAGCGGACGGCTGAGGAGTTGAATTGGCGTGAGAATGGTCAGGAGCGGGTGAGTTATCATTTGGACCCTGCGGCTGGTTCTCGTCGTGATTTGGGTGTGGCGGCTGATTTGTTGTTGGCGTTGTTGGAGGCTGGGGTTGAGACGGGTGATGTTGGGTCGTGTGAGTTGTGTTTGGGTGCTTTGGCGGTTGCGGAGGATTCGTCTCGGCAGTTTTTGGAGTTGAGGGGTGTTCCTGAGCGGTTTAAGGTTGTTTTGATGAGGAAGTTTAGTGAGCGGCGGAGGGTTTCTCTTGCGGAGGAGTGATTCGCCTGTGGTGGGGTATCGGCGTATGGGGTGGGTGGGGTGTTTGTTTGCTGGGTTGTTTTTTGTGTTGCCGTTTGGGGTGGGGTGGTTGGTTTTGAGTGTGACGGCTCGGTATGAGCAGTTGGTGGGGTTGGGTGTTTTTAAGTTGCAGGAGGCTTATCATCCGGGTGTTGGGTCTGGTGCGGCTGAGCTTAATGGCGTCTATGAGGCTCGGTATGCGATAATTGGTGTAGTATTTTTGGTCTGTTGGGTTATCTCGGCAGTTATCACGTTGGTGTCTACTAGACGGATTAAGAAGTGAAGGAGCCTGCTTTTATGAGCAAGAATGAGTCTGTGAGCGAGTCGGTGAACGTTGCGGAGGTGCCTGCTGGTTCTGCGCCTATTGTGCGGAAGTGGGCGACGCATTTGGTAGCTTTCGTGGGCGGTGCCGCTGTTGTTACCGGCATGGCATTTGGTGGGCTCATTCCTACTGGTTCTGCTCCGACAGCGTCTAGTGGTTCTACTACTTCTGTGCAGAAGGTTGTTCGGAGCGTGTCTGGTAAGGACGCTGACACGATGAAGCGTGAAGCGACCGAGAAGCTGACTCAGATTCTGAAGAGCATTGCTGAGACTCCTGACCCGAATAGCATTGGTGCTGAGGTGAGTGCTGGCAATTATGAACATGTCCCTGAGATTCTGAAAAACTCTGTGGTGGGTGAGACGGACGCTTCTAAGCAGGCGTCGATGGTTGCTGTGATTTATCTGGCGGCTGGGTTGGGTAACGCGATGGGTGGTGCCCAGAATATTGCACCGATTAGCGACCAGGCGGTTGTAAACACTACCGAGGCTATCACTGAGGACGGGCACGTCCACATCCCTCAGAGTATTTATGTCCGTACGAAACGACCCGTGTCTGTCACGATGGTCTACTACCCGGAGTCTAATGAGTGGAAGATTGATGGTTTCAATCTGGTGCTCATGGAGATTTCAGCGGCGATGGACCAGCAGAGTAGCGCTACCGCTTCTGCACCCGCCACCGCCTCTTCTGACCCGAGTACCCCTGCACAGTAACCTATTGTAAGAAGAACTACCCCCGATGAAAATCTTTTATCATTCGGGGGTTTCTTTTTGGAAGGACCCCATGAAACCTATCGTTTTCCATAAGATAGAACTCGAAAATTTCCGCAAGCACGAACAATTCGAGGTCGCGTTCGACGATAACGCAATCACCCACATCAAAGGCGGTAACGGCTCTGGCAAATCTTCAATCGTGAACGCTATCCCCTGGGTGCTATTCGGTAGCCTACCTACAGGGGTTAAAAGGAACATTCTCCTCCGCAGAGAAGGCACCCCCAGCGACAAGATTACCCTCGCACGTCTAACCTACAGCGTGGGTGATGAAAAATTTATTGCGACAAGAAAAATGAACCGCCGGGGCAGTATCCAAGTCTCCCTTGAGAAAATCAGAGAAGACGGTACCGCTCAACTACTTAGCGGGAACACTGTCTCGTCTGGAAACGAAGCGATTGCCCGCTCTCTAGACGGCGTGCCGCCTACCGTCTTCAATACAGCTATCTTCTTCTCCCAAAACAACGCAGACATATTCTTGCGTGAGCGACCTGAAGCTCGACGCGGAATTGTAGAACAAGCAACCGGCATCACAGCTGTCTCATGTGCGTTGGACGAGATTCGTGTTGTACGTCTGGCAAACAAACGAGAAATCGAACGCAAGACCGTAGATAAGGTTGGGGTCGAACGGCGAGCGGCACAGGTGCAAGAGCTGGAAGGGGCTGTAGCTAAAGCGGCAACCCGGTTGCAGGGACTACTTACCGAATATGAGAGCTTGTCGAAAGAACGCCACCGTGTGTATGAGGAGCTAAATCGCTTGCGTGAGGGGCTTCGCGTGCGGGAGAACGCGACAGCAAAAGTTGCTGAGGGCAAGCGCTTGAAGGACGTCGGCAAGCGTAATTACGAGCTGTTTTCTCGCGATGTTGGGGTCTTGGAACGACGGATTACAGGTGGGTCTGGGTCTGCTTTGAGCTTCGACGTCGCCTCGGCGATGTTGGAGGAGAAGCGTCAGCTTCTGAGAGCGAAGCAGGAAGAGCAGGCGACTTCTACGGCTCAGTTGAAGAGCTTGGAAGGCGAGCGGGAGAGCCTTTTGGGAATTGTGGAAGGGAGCGGCTTTGACGGCGGCTCGGACGCTGGACTTGAGCTGGAGCGCCTTTCTGCGCAGGTAAGTTCTTTGGAGGGTGTGCGTGATGATTTGATTACCCGTCTGCGTGGTGTGGAGGATGCAGAATTAGGCTCAGCACGCCGGGTACGTCAGCAGATTAGCGAGCGTGGTCATGTGTGCCCTACCTGCGAACAGGAGATTCCTGACGTTGATGTGAAGTTGAATGATTTGGATAAGCGTATTTCTGAGTTGGAGGGTGTGCGTGATGATTTGATTACCCGTCTGCGTGGTGTGGAAGATGAGCTGGGGGAGGCTGTGGGTGTGCGTGATGATTTGGGTGCTGTGGTTTCGGCTTTTCAGCGGTTGGACGTTATTGGTGGGTTGGTTCCGGGGTTGGAGCGGGAGTGTAAGAAGTTGGGGAAGGCTGTAGGGGTTGCTGAGGGTGATTATCAGTCTGCGTTGATGGTTTTTGAGGATGTGAAGAAGGGGGCGGAGCTTGCTTCGGAGTTGGAGTTGAAGCGTAGGGCTTTGGGTGAGGCTTTGGGTCAGGTTGAGGAGGGTGGTCGGTTGATTGATGAGGGTCGTGGGGTGTTGTCGTCTGCTGAGCATGTTTCGGTGCGGATGGTGGAGTCTAAGGAGGTGAAGCATAGGGCTTTGGGGGAGGCTTTGGAGAAGATTAAGGGTCAGGGGGTTAATGCTAGGGCTAATCATAATCGGTTGTTGGGTGAGTGGTCGGTTTTGAAGGCTCGGTTGGAGTATGAGTTGGGTGAGGTGGCGGCTTATGGGTCTCTTCTTGTGGAGCGGGATAAGATTCTTGCTGTGGAGGGTGTGTTGCAGGAGACTCGTGCGAGGATGTCTGCGGAGACGGTTCCTTTGTTGAATGAGTATGCTTCGGAGTTGGTGGCTGGGTTTACTAGTGGTGTGATTTGTGGTGTTACTGTGGGGGATGATTTTACGGTTGTTGTTCATTTTAGTGGTGGGGGTAGTCGTGATGCGGCGTTGTTGTCTGGTGGGGAGGCGGCGGCTGTTTCTCTTGCGTTGGGGTTTGCGTTGTCGAAGGTTGTTGGTGGTGGGTCTAATGCGTTGGTTCTTGATGAGGCGTTTACGGCTTATGATGCTAATAATCTTGAGTCTACGGTTAGGACTATTCGGTCGCAGATGGATGCTCGGCAGATTATTTTGATTGCTCATAATGATGTGGTGGATAGTATTTCTGACCGGCAGATTTGTTTGTAGGGTGGGCTGGGTGAGGGTGTCGTTCTTTCTTCGCTGGTTTTTGGGTGGGTGCTGGTGATAGAATGGCACCTTAGTCGGTTTGTTTTGAGAAGCTTAGGTTGTCTTTGAATGTACTCGTGTATTGTGAAGTTGAAGGTTGAACCTTTGGCGGAAATTTTGGATGAGCATTTGGAGCGTTTGATGCGTCAGGAATTTGAGAAGATTCAGCGTAATCGTGTTCCTTCTACTGTTGAGCCTCCTGCTGGGGATTTGTTGTCCCCTGAGCGGGTGGGTGTTATCCGGGAGAATTTGAAGATTCAGGCGCTTGATGCGTTTCGGCGTTATTGCAATGACCCTGCGGTTACTACGGATTCTGAGTATGTACACGTGAAAGTTCAGACTCCCTTCCCGGCGGGTGAGCCTTATAGACCGGAGAGCAATACGACTATGGTTATCCCCGGTCTGGACATTACCCCCATGAAGCAGGAGGTGAAAGAATATCGGGTGGATGGTGCTGATGAGTGGTCTGCTCTCACTGAGGGTAAGTGGCTTGAATGGATTCAGGGAGCAATTCATCTGGTAGATACGGAGCCGGAGCGGGGTAAAAAATTTATTGAGCCTGCCCCTAATTTGCCGAACGCTGTGCACAGCAGAATCCTTGAAGCAATTGAGGTTGGCGCTAAGATGGGTGCTCTCTCTTATTTGGAATACGACCGACTCGGATACGGACACTAGCACATGCCTAGAAAAAACAACCCTTATGGATACACCGTTAATGAACAACGGCTAGAGCGTGATGTTCTACGGTGGGATTCCGAAGAATCGACGGCAAAAAAACTTCCTGCTGGGTCGAGAAAAATCCATACCAAAAACCGTGGGGACAGAGTCGTCCTTACAGAAAAGGCACTTATCAATGCCGCCGCCGAAGAAGCGATGCGTGTAGCAGGTATCCCTAAAGAAGACGTACAGAACGTTATTGCCGCCTACAAAAATGTTGCTTTGGCGGCAATCGGCAACGGTGTCGATGTAGACCTCCTGGGCATCAGTAAAATCAAGGTCAATCTCACCACCCCCACCGAGCAGAACCCTCAACGCACATCTAAATCACCTAAGCGACTTACCACCAGCTCTGAAGACATCACCTCTGGTCTAGCAAGGCTGGGTGAAGAACGTCCCGACCTGACCTTCACCCCGAACAACTGGTACACGCTACTTTTCGAGCACGGCTCACACATCCCTAGAACCCCCGGCAAACGCTACAAAGAACGGGACGCAAAACGAGCCGAAGGTCGAGTAACCACTCGACGCGGCGAGCGCACCTATCAGCAGGCTCTGCATGATTTGAAGGTGGGTAGGACTAGATACGAGCGTGAAGCTGATATATAGAAAGCGGTTAGTTACCTCTGATTGGTTGCTGGTGACTCCTTCTTTGGGGTCTCTGGGCTGGAGCGGGAGTTGCATCTGTGAGGGTGTGGCTCCCGTTCTGCTATATATGTTGTGGTTATAACCTTATCCATCTTCTAGTGACGGACAGACTTCTTCATGATGAGCAATACTTTTTGGACTGATGTGGCTTATGAGCCTACCCGCCGGGCGCCGGTGGGGGCTTTTGTGCGTTTTGTGGCGTCGGTTTTGCTTGCTGTTATTTTTGCTGTGGCGGTTGCGCCTGTTGGTATGCAGGGTGCTTTTGCGGCGGATGATGGTGATAAGAAGTCTGTTGAGAAGTTGGATGAGTCGAAGAAGCAGTTGGGGGTGAATGAGAGTGGTGATGCTGGGTTTGAGCAGATTTTGAAGAAGGCTCGTGGCGAGGGCAAGAAGTCGTCGTTTGCTACGGTTTTGAATCGTGTTCTTCAGCCTGGTTATATTTATAATCATCCGAGGTCGAGTACGGATGGTTATTATAAGGGGAATACTAAGTGGTCTTGTGATGTGAATGACCCTAATAGGGGTTTGCTGACGTATCACAATTGTGATGTGCCTAATTTTACTGCTGATTTGGGGCAGAATTTGTTTAGTGCTTTGAAGCCGGGTGGTATTCAGGGTGGTGGTGCTGAGTCGGCGAAGCTTGAGGTGTCTTGGTTGGGTTTGCCTACGGGTGTGAAGACTGTTCCGTCTGCCGTCGCCGCTCGTGTGGAGAAGTACACGGGTTTGGAGTTGTTTGGTTATAATTTGCGGGTGACTCGTTATGATGGGGAGTTTGACCATATTCAGGTGCAGACTCAGGCTCGTTTGATGAGTAATTTTGGTGCGTCGCAGACGCTTGCTCTTGGCGTGAGTGCGATTTTTAATGGTGTTTCTGAGGGGGCTTCGGGGGCTTGGGGGGCTTTTACTGAGGAGATTGGTAAGGGTAATTATTTTGGTGCTCTTGCCGCCGCTTATAATGGGGGTACTCAGGCCGCCGCCGCCGCCGCGATTGAGACTATTCTCGACACTTCTGATGCTAACGTTATGGCGACTCGTGGGTATTCGCGTGTTGGTATTGATAAGACGTTGTATAACGCTCGCTCGGCAACGAATGCTGAGATGGAACAGGAGATTGTGAATACGATTGCCGCTGTTATTGCTGGCAGAACTCCTGAAGAGGTGCGGTTGCCTGATGATTTGAAACAGCTTCGTGTTGCTCCTGCTCAGCCGAGTGCAGGTGGTACGACGTGTACTGTCACGAACCCGGATGGTACGCTTACGACTATTTCTAAGTTGGCTTCTGAGGCTGATTGTGAAGAGTCTGCTAAAACAGCTAATATGGAGAATCCCTCCTATAAATGGGATGGTGCAGACAAGCCGTCTGAGTCTCTGAAGGACTGGAAAGAGCACAATAAGGGTTGGTTTGAAGCCGCCGGTAAATATGGTATGACCTGCAATGTGGATGAGGACGAATCTAAGCGTGAGGAGACCCTGTCTGCGTTCTATTCTTGTGTCCCTCCCGCGTATGAGGCGGCGGCAAAGAAATACTCGCAGGAAAAAGAAGGTGAAGCAGGTAAAAAACTTGCAGAACAGCTGAACCAGCCTGGATTCATCAACGACTTCCTACGCAAGAACGTTTCCGCGAACTTCACTAACCCTGCAAACCAGTACTACTGCTCGAATCTTGACGGAACCGACAAGCTCGACGAAAACGGCAAACCGATGAAGCTGTTCACTGAAAACGGCACCTATAACCCCGACTGCCTGCACACCCGGGCACCCGTCCAAGGTGGTCTTTACGGCACCGGCGACGGTGAAGTAAAGGACACCCGCCGCCAACTCTACGATTCCTCACTCAGTACCGCTCTCTTTGATTCCAATGGAACAATGGCTGACTGGGCAAATGCAGGAATCATGACCGCCGGAGCTATCACACGCATCGCAAACGCCGCCCTCAACCTTGGCATGTCTCCCCTCATGCAAACCTTCGGCATCGACAACATCATCGCACAACTTATCGAACTGCTCCGAGACAGCGCGTTCTTCCCATTCGCATCCACCGCCGCAATCGCAGGTCTCATCATCCTCGCAGTCCGCGTCATGATTTTCAAAAAGGGCGGGTTGAAAGACTTCATTAAATTCCTCGGTGCCTTCATGCTCATTGGCATCATCGCCACAGCGACCCTCCTCAAACCTCACGAAACTATCCGCACCATTGACCGGAGCGTCAATTTCGCAGACGCCTTCATTGCCAAAGCGCTCGTCACAGACGTAATCGGCGACGAAATCTGTAGCTCCACCGGCACTAAATCAACCATCAAATTCAGCACGACACGCTCCGACGCAGACCCTGCAACCCGAACATTAATGTGCGAAGTCTGGCGGATGAACGTCCTCTCCCCCTGGAGCTACGCACAATGGGGTACAGGTTATAACAACCTTTACGCAGTGGACGCGAAACGCCCGGTCACCGCAAATACCCTCACCAACACCAACTCTGCCCAGGTTAGCCGCGCACCCGTCCAAATGGGTGCAGGTGTAACCGTGAACAACTGGGCACTCTACCAGTTGGACTTGATGACCACGGGCACCACCACCGAAAACAACCCCAACCGAACCGCAGGTGTGACCAGCAGAGACCTCTACCGAATCGTTGATGTCCAAGCAGGACCCAATAACGGTGAAGGTACCGACCCCAGATACCTGCGTGCCTGGGCAGGACGTGAAGGTTCATCTCGTGCCCTCGTCGGAACACTTTCCCCCATTGCCGCCCTCGCTACTGGCGTCACCGTCGGGTACTACTCGGTGGTGAAAGCGGTTGTGAAAGCGGTGCTCCTGCTGATGATGGTCATCCTGCCGTTTGTCCTGCTTATGGCTCTGCTCGGTCGCCCTGCGAAGAAGGGAACCAAGCACTATGTGGGTACCGTAATCGGTCTGTACATCCAATCCGCAATGCTCACCTTCGGTCTGTGCCTGCTGTCAGTCGTCCTCATCAACCTGACAGCATCTGTGGACTCCTACATCTACATCTTCCTGCTCCAGACCATCATCTCCATCCTGATGCTCCTCTGGACACGAAAGCTGATGAAGAAGGTCATGCGCGGCTCGGGAGCGCTCGGCTCCGTGAGCATGACCGACACCAAAAACATCCTCAGCAAGAGCGAGATGGGTAAACGCGCTGTACGCACTCTGGAAATGGCTCCCGGACGAATCAAGCACGCCGCCGTCAGCGGATACACCAGAAACGGTATCCGTGGCGCCCTGCAAGAGTCTGCCCAAGCCGTCGAGCTCAAGAAGATTTTCAGCAAGCCTGGACGTGAAGGAGCATTGCGCACCATCGCCACCGCCCGAGCTACAGGACTCGCCACCGCCCGCGAATCTGTCCAAGACCTCGACAACTACAAGAACGTCAGCAAGATTGCTGACAACTTGGCACAAATCACCGCCGCCGAGCAAGGAGTTGTGTCGGAGGGCTCCAGTATCTCTGAGCTCAAGAGCGCCGGGGACATCCGCCGAGCACGCAAGGCAACCGAAGCCTACAACAAGGTGCAGGATGCAAAGCGTGCCGAAGTTGAAGAGAACTTGGAGAAGGAGTACGAGGCACAGCGCCAACAAGCCGAGCTTGCAGGCATGGACTGGGCACGCCCCTCAGACAAGGAACACAAGAAGTCCGTAGACCTCGTCCTCCAAGAACAAGAACGCGCAGAAGAAGCCGGTAGAAGTGTCATGCACGAACACATCCAACAGCAGATGTCCGGCAAACCTGTACCCAAGAGCGAGCGCTACGACATCCAATCGGATGACCGGTTCACTGATGCGGAGAAGGCAATTCACAAGGTCTTGGGTAATGAGCGTGAGTTGAGCAATGCTGTGAAGTCTAGGGTTTCTCAGGTGAAGTCTAATGTGACGGATGCGGTTAGTTCTTCGGCGGCTGTTCAGGCTGTGCGTAAGGCTTTGACGACTCCGCCGGATGTTGTGCCGGATGAGGTGGCTGAGGCTCTTGCGATGTCGAGGGTTGAGGTGTCTCAGCTTCCTGTGGAGCGGTTGCGTCTTCTGCGTGAGTGGTTGGAAGCGAACCAGGGTACTGATTATCGTAATGAGCGGGCGGAGTTGTTGGAGTATGTGCTTGAGGCAATCCGCTATAAGGAAGATGCGTAGGAAAGGAATCTGGCTTTTATGCGGACGAACTCTGCTCTGGCGGTAGCGCCTGTTGATGTTACCCCCCTTAGTACTATTCGTAAAGGTGCTAAGGGGGTGTGGCGTGCCCTCGGGTCGGTGTTCGCAATGCTTCTTATCCTAGTGGGCGCCTACTCTGGGCTAGTACAGAAACCTGCCCAGAACGCTCACGCACTAGACGTATCGAAATGGGTCATGTGCGGGTTCGGCAAAGACAGTGTCCCCGCACAGCTGTACCAGTTCTCCCAGAGCAACGACCTTCAATACGAAGTCTTCAGTAAATCAGCGGCTACAAGCGGTCAATCCACCCCCGACAGCGGCGCCAACATCCTCCTCAAAATCGTCGGCGTCGATTTGGAGAAGAACAACCAACAACTAGTCATCGGTGGCACTGACATCAGCAACGGCTCCGGCTTCAACAAAGGAGCGAAACTCAACTTTTTCGACCGCTTCGGTCTCGGCGGCTACCAATTCACCGCCTACACAGGTGAATGGCGCTACGTCGTAATCGACGCCTGCGCAGATAAACCCGAAGCCAAAGACCCCAAATCGAGCCAATATTACACTACCCGCCTTACCCCTATGGCAACCTGGGACAGAGCGAGCGCATCCCAAGACCCCCGCACAATGGTCTACGCCAACGGGCAAACAGCACGCCACGCCGCCGCTGTGGGTACTTTTATCGGTAACCTGGCGCTTGGTGCTACCACCTGGGTCGTCGGTTTCTTCCTTGCCTTGTTGATGATTTCCTTCAAGGACGTCGGTAAGCTGATTGGTTTGACTGATATTTTGGTGGGTTCTAAGCCTGGTCAGCTGGGCGGCATCCTGGATAGTGTCTATGGGCAGATTTTCTTGTTGCTCGCTATCCCGATTTTTGTGTGGGCGGTAGTCTCTAACTTCTACCCTCTGGCTACCGGCAAGCCTTTCCCCGGCACGGTGGAGCATACTGGTCGTCCTGGTCGCCGGTTGAGTATCGCCGTGGTCACCGCTGTCTTCAGTATCGGTTTCATCACGGCGGCACCGGTTCTGATGCCTATCCCGAACCGTGTAGCGGCTTTCGTGCAAAGCATCACCATCAAAGCCACCACCGAAGAACTGACAAGCATGGGCGGCTGGTGCACCACCGAAGTAGGCACCAAACCCACCAGCACCTATGATGCACGTAGCCGCGCCGCCGAGAAAGGCGAGGGCGGCGTCCTCAAACGCCTCAACACCGCAGGCAACGACATCAGCCAAATCGTTAGCGAAAACTACGGCGAAATCGTCGCATCCCAACTCTCCTGCACCTTCAGCAAACTCTTCATCTTCGACCCCTGGGTACAAGGACAATTCGGTGTCCCTGCAAACAACTTGTGGGCGGAAGGCAAAGACATTCCCGAGTGGGCTAAAGACGGTAAGAAACTCGGTAATAGCAACGGTGCGTGGGTTGGTGACGCATCCGTACCTATGGGCGGCGAAACCACCCTCAACAACTGGGCACTCTACCAACTCTCCACCCAAACCACCGGACACCTACCCACCGGCAACGAAACCGCAGGCAAAGCACGCGAATCCCAAGGCGTAGCAACCGACTGGTGGCGTGTTGTAGACGCACTCAGCAACTACAACGAAAAAGACATCGACCTCAAAATCCCCCAAGCCAAAGACCTGCCCTCCAACGTCTCCAACGGCGAATGGGCACGCCCCACCGAAGCCGCAATGACCTCACCCTACGGAAACCGCCCTGAGCTTGGTGATGTTCACAAGGGTATTGACTTCGGCGCCCAGTGCGGCGCACCCATCTACTCCGCAGGCAACGGCAAAGTCGTCTTCGCCCAAAAAGCATCCGACGGCGCAAACGGCATCATTATCCAGCATGACGGCGTTGCCACGATGTACTGGCACATGCAAGACGGCTCCCTCAAAGTCAAAGTCGGCGACGAAGTCAAAGCCGGACAAGAAATCGCATCCAGCGGCGACACCGGACACGCATACGGATGCCACCTGCACTTCGAAGTACGACCCGGAACCGACTGGGGCAACCAAGACAACGTCACCGACCCCCAACCCTGGCTCAAAGAACACGGCATCGACCCCACCAAAACAGGCGACGGACTCTCCCCCCACGCCGCCGTCACCTCCACCAACAACAACGGCTCCGCAATCGAAATCACCCGAGGCGAACAGGACATGAACTCCAAACCCCTCGAACCCTGGAACACCTGGACAGGCGCATCCGGCGGAACCCGAATCGGAGCAGGACTCTCCGCACTCATCGTCTCCATCATCGCACTCTTCGTCCCCTCCATCATCGCCCTCCTCACCACCGTCACAACCATCACCCTCCAAATCTTCATCATCATCGTGCCCTTCGCGGCGCTCGCGCTGATGACTGGTACGGAGAAAGGTATCGCCTTTGCAAAGAAATACGGCGAGCAGGCTTACCAGCTTTTCCTCCTGCGAATCACTCTTGGTCTTCTGCTCACATTGTCTGTCATCTTCACCCTCTGGTCATACACCATCATGGCAACCGTCGGCTGGTGGCAAGGCGTTCTCCTCATGGCGCTTCTTTCGGTTGTCCTCTGGGTAGCTAAAGACAAGCTCATCGCAATCGCTGAAACCTACGCCGGGGCTCTTGTATCCAAACCCTCACGCCTCGTAACAGGACTACTGAGCCGCACCAAAGCCGCCGCCGGAATCGGAACAGCCGGAACAATCGGAGGCATCACCGCAAAAACAGCAGGAGGCTCCTTCTTCAAGGGCGCGCACACCGCCGCCAGCGACAAAACCCGTGATGCATTCAACAAGAGCAAAGCTGGACGGCGAGCACTCAGAACACTTGCTGTACCCGCCAACTATGCACCTGAAATCCTTCGTAAGGCTACTGGGCATACGGCGAAGGCTAGTGAGCCTATCTTCGTGACGTGTTTCTCGTGCGAAAAGACGTACAAGCACGGAGAGATTCAGATGTGGCGAGACCAAGACACCAACCGCATGTACTGCCAAACCTGCGTACAACGCGGACGCGTGGCAAAAACCGACATGCTCACACGAATCAAGACTAAAGCCGATGAACGCCAAGCGAAGAAACGCTCCGAACCGCGAGAGGATACTTATCTGAAAATGGCGCTCGCGCAACCGCATGTTCATCCTGCGAACATTAAGAACGCTGGTGACGCTTTCAACGCGTATGAGACTCTCACCGATGCCGCCGCAAACAGTATGGCTCGTCATTATCGTACGGTGCATGATGATAAGCTTGCCACTGTCATTAGTTACGAGTTGCCGGAAGAGTTTAAGCCTTATCTGAATGTTGAGGCTTATGAGGTTGCTCGGGATAATGATGACTTCACCCGTATGCGGTTCTACTGGGCGCAGGCTATCAAGTCTTTCGTGGAGGAAGAGCTTGGTTACACGATTAACCGTGACTCTGCGGAGATGGTTAATGATATTCAGCGTAAGATTGACCGGTACTCGCCGTGGTGGACGATGGACCCCAACGCTAAACGTGAGGGGGAAAACGTTAAGGATAGTGACAGCTGGAACGTCAGAAAAGACCCTACCGATAAGGTAGAATAGACTAGCTACCCCTGAAGAATTGGAGAAAAAGACATGGCACTACCGAAGGTAGACATCCACTTTATTGGACGTACTTCTAAGGACGTCCCTACCCTGCGGACTAGCCCTAACGGAAACAAGGTTACAACCATTCGCGTCGCTGTAACCCCCAAGCGGCTTGCGAAATCTCCCACCCCTGGTGTTGAGAAGCAATATATTGATGAGACGACTCAGTGGTATGATGTGGAAATTTGGAACCACGAAGCTGAAGGCGTCGTAGAGACGATTCAGAACGCTGGTGGAGAGTCGATTGAACTTGAAGTGAGTGGCGAGCTTAACCACCGGAAGTGGCAGGGCAAGGATGGGACTGAGAGGATTTCTTACGAGGTTCGGCGAGCTTCGGTAAGTATCCCGTTCACTGGTTCCCAGTCGATTACTGCTGTCAAGAAGCCTTACCAAGGCAATGGCAATTACCAGAACCAGCAGGCGGCATCTGCTCCTCAGCAGGGCTACAACCAGCAGGCACCCCAGGCGCAGGGCTACCAGCAGGCACAGCACCCTGCGCAGAACACTAACTATGATTGGGGTGCCCCGGCACCTCAGCAGGGTTACGATAACTCCCAGTGGGGGGCTCCTGCATCTGAGGATGAAGCACCCTTCTAGGAGAAAGTAACCTAGATTCTAAAGAGTGTCCTTCCCATGAAGCTTTACAGCTGAGGGGAGGGCGCTCTTTTGCTATGCCCTTTATATGGGCGATTTTACTATTCCACTTATCCTTCTCCTTCTCTATCTTCTTCTGACTCCAGTAACTTCTTTTGCGCTGAAGCGGTTCGACCGGCGGCGTGAGGCTAAGCTCCTCGAAAAGAATAAGGGTCAGGGTAAAGCGGCGCGGATGCAGAATGCGTACAACCCTATTTACCCTCGGTGGAAGAAGCACATCAAATACGCAAATAGGGATTCTCGGCATGTCGCTATTGCCCTGCCTAAAATCCCTGGCGTGAAGCAAAAAGGTGGCGCTGAGGGGGAGAAAGAAGGTGCTTCCAACCCTTCGACGTTTGAACTGCCCAAAGTGAAGCGGTGGATGGTTACGTGGGGCATCTATCTGGCTGGCGCTATCTGCTGGCTGGTGGCTCCGCTGACCAAACAATACCTTGCCCTCATGCCTGCCGGGTTTGCATTTTGGGTGCTCTACATCATTATTTCGCTCATCTCTCCCAAACGTCTCCTCAAAGCACGTGCAGAGGTTGAAAATAAGCTCGCGACTTTCGGTAAGACCCTTCTGAAGGCAGAGGAAGAGACGGAATGCTACACTGTCTACCAGTGGGATGAAGAGACCATGTTGGAGCCGGTCACTTTGACCTACAAAGTGCCGCTGACCTTTCCCCCTGCCGGTGGACCCGAGCAGGCGCTCTTGAAATGTTTGACAGCGTTCGTCACCGATTCAAGAACCTACGTCCTTGACACCACAGAGGGAAAGACCGGGCTAAACCTCCACAAAGGCACACTGGACATCCGGGCTAAACCTCCGATGCCTACCGTCGCCATTTTCAAACCCCACTTCATCTTGGATGAATGCGTCGAGCCTGGCTTGTTTGCTACCGGTTTTGGTGACTCTGGTGGCATGCTCATGCCCAAGGAACCGGGAAGCGAAGAGATGGTGACGGTCATGTACTGTAACCTCTCCGGTAAAGGCGTTCCCCACGCTGAGAAATACGGCAAAGACCTCGATTCCCCTCCTGGACCTATGGTTATGGTCGTAGGACCCACCGGCTCGGGTAAGGCTGAATCGCTTGACGACAACATTAAGCGTAAGCGTTTCTACGTGACTATCAATGGTGTCCGCTATCGTGTGAAGGATGTCCCGTATGACCCTGAAAACCCCACAGCTCAGCTCCCCGAGCGCGTCTAAAGAAGCCCTACCGCCTGGTTCCGTGGTTGAAGTTAGGGGACGTGAGTATCAAGTCGGTACACGCCGTAAAGCTCGCCCTGCAAAGAAGCGTGGACATATCCCCGGTCACCCGCTGGATATTTCACTGAAAGTAACGTCTTCGACGACGACTGCACCCTACGGCTTCAGCATCAAAGTGTTGCCGTCTTCCTGCTCAGGCTACTCCATCTTCACGCCCTCTCTGGATAACCATCTAGGCGTTTTCTGTGATGACTCTGAACCAGAGGTCTTGGAAGAGCTCATTGAAAATTTTGTGTGCGATGAAGATGCCCGAGGTGGCGCCCGCATTTGGCAAGCGCCTGCAAGGATTGTGGACTGCACCCTGGATGGAAAATTTTCCCAGCATAAATTCCGTGAGCGGGTGGTGTCCAATTCCTACCATGCGCACATTCCTGATGGTGAACAGAAGGTACTGCAACATCTAGATAAAGCAATCGGTGAGATGCGGCGTAGATGCCGCCTGGTAGGGTCTGTAGCGCCACCTAACCGGGGGTACGACCTCATCATACTGTGGCTAGAGCCTGCCCAAGCTGAACGCCTGGCTGTGGAACATGGAGAACTGCTGGAACGAGTGATAAGCTCGGCAGGGCTTATGCATGTACCCATTATTTTCCTGGTCGAGGGAGAAGCTACACACGCGGATTCCTTCGTCCGTTCCCTAAACCGTGCAATGTTTTTGGGGGAGGGAAACAAAGCGTACATTTTGGAGATGATGACTCAAGTGCAACAGGAGCTCGACGGCTCTCAGCTCCGTGTAGTGGACACAAGCTCTCACCGTTATCCGGTTGGATTCGAGCCTGTTTGGGTTGAAGAACGTCAGCGCTTTGTCATGTCTTCTCTCTTTACATACCGGCATCATGGCGCGTCCCTGCGAGCTGAGTTCGAGAAAGACGCTGTTGAGCATAACCGCCATGTGTGGGATGATTTTCTAGCGAGCATCAACCCCGGCTTGTAGCCCTCTATCTTTTGGAGTTTTTATGTCAGATATTGGAATGAACCTAAAATTTAGGTCTACGGACAAAGTCTTCGCTAAGCCCAATAGTGAAGAAGATGCTCTCCCCAGCGCTACCTTGCACAATATTGAGTCTGAGTCCTCAGCACCTAATTCTGATGACCCCATCTTGACGGAAAAAGAAGCTGTAGACAGTGGTGACTTGTCTTTCCTGGAGGAAGACGACGACACCCCCGTCATCAGCTTCCACGAGCTGAAAAAGCTGAACCTTGGTGTTGAGCTCGAAGCAGTCGAAGAAACAGTAAAAGTTCGTGATTTGCGTGTGGGAGACTGGATTCTGGATGCCGATAACAACTGGCAACCTTTGTGGGGTCTTCTCCCTATTCACTACCCGAAGTCCATGCTTGCCATTGAGATGATTGACGGCGCGCAGGGTAATTTTGGTGGTACCCACTTGGTGAGTTACAGGCTTGCCCATGACACCTTGATGTTCCACCAACGGCTCCGGTTTTCACGGCGGGCTCTGAAACAGCTTTCGCGCAGGTCGATTGATGAGCTTGAGTACGTTGCACGATTAGAGGAAGACCCTAAGAAGCCTTATTTTGTAGCGGCTAACGACTTCTTCCAAGTGATTGCCTGCCATACCTGGCACAACCTGCCGGTGGATGGTTCTGGAGACCACGACGGGATTATGGCTCTGCGTGTCGTCTTTGCTCGCACAACACTAGCTGTTGGGCATATGACTGAGGATAACGAAGAATACGAGGATTTGATTAAATTCTATTTCCCGGAGCTTGCCGAGGCAGAGGAAGAGACTGGGTCTGATGGGTTGCAGGAGCTGGTGTTTCGATGCAGAGCCAAGCTACTTGCTCGACAGCTGTTGCTCTTGCTGGATACCCGCAAATATGCGAAGGAATTCACCGGCAAGTCGTTGCCGTGGTGGTGGTGGGCAAATCCTGGTCATTATAATTACGGGGGTATTGAGATTGGTCGTGTTGAGTCTTTGGAGAAGCTTGCTGAGCGTCTTGAGATGAACCCCAACTTGGAAGTCGAACTCCCGGATTAACGATATTTCCTATATGTCTGGCACATGGGCGTTTGTTGCCCATGTGCTAGACTTGTCTCTGCAACCTTTGACTTATCGGAAGGGTATTTTGCGGGTATGTCGCAAAGCCAACTTGAACAGCGTAAACAGCGGTACGCAGACCTTCAACATTGGGTTCTGGGTGCCGCTTTAGCAAGCCCTGAAGCTTTGGCACAACCGATGCTGAACACAGTTGAGGAAAGCGCCTTTATCGAGCCTTCTTTGGTGCCGGTGCACCGTGCAATAAAAGCCATTATGGATGGTGGCGGCAAGCCGCCTACTGCTCAAGACGTTGCTTTGTGGTTGCAGACCAACGATTCTGCTGGTTACCGGCGTGCAGGCGAGCTCGACCGTATCGAATATTTGTCACAGGTTGGTGAAGACGCTATTGCGACGTTCAATAACGTCTTCCTTCTGAATGAAGCTTTGAATAAAGCGGCTGGTCACCTGGCATTGCAGGAGCTGACGGATAGGTATTTCCGAGAAGCACCCGAGTTGGCAGACGACCAGATTGAAGCATTCACGGTTCGGATGATGCGTGACCTGGAGGTCACCAGGGCGAAGTACTCAGGCAGTGACATTGATGAGTTTACCTTTTCGGCGGCGGATAGCATTGAAGCTATCGACCGTGAGCTGGCAGAGATTCGGAATGGAGGCAAACCGCAAGGTATTCCGCTGAGAAACTTCCCGAAGTTGAGCAAGTACTTGGGTGGTCTCCAACCTGGAAACTTGACTATCGTAGCGGCTCGACCTGCTATCGGTAAGACGACGTTCTGCTGTAACCTTTTTGCCCCTCTATGTGAAGCTGGTCTGAGCGTGCTCATGTTTTCGATTGAAATGAAACACACCGAAATCATGAAGAACGTTCTGTCCTGCCGTTTTGGTATCCCCCGTTCTTCGTTTGGTGACGAGGAGGGAATGTCGCCTGAGCAACAGGCGACTTACGACTTGCACAAGGGGCGTGTTTCTCACTGGAAATTCACTACAGTCGAGAAACCTGGTATCAACATTGCAGAGCTCCGGCAACAGGCTAAGAAGCTGGCTGAGTCTGATGAGGGGCTTGACGTCATTGTCGTGGACTATGTGCAAATTGTTGAATCAGACAAAGAGCATAGCGGCGGTATGCAAGAAAAGATTGGTCACGTAACCTACCAGCTAAAGTTCTTGGCAATGGAGCTTGGTGTTCCGGTTATCGCCACCTGTCAGCTGAATCGTAATTCAAATGGTGAAGAAGAGCGAACCCCTACAGCATCAGGCATCCGAGGTTCAGACGTGATTTTCCAGGCGGCAAACCACCTTGTCGCTCTCCACCGCCCTCGCGACAACACTGCCGAGTACACTGAAGCTCACATCCTGAAGAACCGCTCCGGTCCCACAGACTTGATGATTAATCTCGACACAGCACTGAGTATCTGCATGTTCGCAGAAGACATGGGGGAGACTCTTGCTGAGAACCGTCGTGAAGATAATCAGCTCCAAAACCCTGACGCTTATTATGCTGAGCAGTCTTTCAGTATGACTGCTCAGGCGGGTGTACCTCATGCATACGATACTTACTAGGAGGATTGAGACATGCTAATCCCTGGAATTCATTACAAACCTCTGATGAAGATAGAAGACCTTCATCTCAGTAACGAGCAGAAACTCAAGCAATTCATGAGCTTGTATGTTTCAACGGTCTCCCCACAAGGAAAGTACATCAATTATTTCAAGCGCTTCGGGCATGGTGAAACGTTTGCCGCTGTACGCCAGCTCTACCGCAAGTTTGTACTGGAGAACAAGTCACTAACTTCGACGGAGTTCACCGAGGTACTGGCAATGATTTATGATAAGGGCACGATGGGGGTAAACATCGTAACTTTTGAACTGATGCTTGAAGAGTACCGTCGAGCGAAAGGGGCGACGTCTAAGTGAGTAAGCAATCTGAACGCGCTGAGGCTCTGCTTCGTTTGCAGGCGGCGAATGAAGACATCGCATCTAAAGACCAATCTACCCAATCGGGCGGAGTGGGCAATCTTTCGCTGGTCAAGCATAACGAGATTGACCAGAATCGCTTGGATACAGCTCTTGCTGAGATGAGCGCTTCGCGAGTACGAGCGAGCGCCTGGGAAACTGAGGAGCGCCGCCGGAAGAACGTTGAAGAGTTTCAACAGAAAATTGTGCCGAAACTTTACCGTGGTAAGGCTCATCTCCCTACCTTGCTAGGCAGTTCTGATGCGGCTGTGTCGGGGTTGGCTCGGGAGCTTGTGGGTCGTGTTGAGGCGGCTGGTAATGCGCCGTGTCCTTTGTTTATTTATGCTCCGGGGGTGAATACGAGTATTCATGCTTGGGCTGTTGTGATGCGGTGGGTTGCGTCGGGGTTTTTGGCTCCTCATCGGTTTTTGAAGGTTGATGAGAATGGTTTGCTGACGAAGAGTCGTTCGGGTTTTTTGGGGACGCAGACGAATGTTGATTTGGCGGATTCTTCTTTTGATGCGGTGTTGTATGTTTCGTCGGATGCGGATTCGTTTAGTGAGTCTGCTGGGGTGACGTTGTCGATGGTTCTTGGTCGTTGGGCTGAGGATGCTACGGCGGTGGTGGTGGTGTCTCCTCGTCCGTGGGATGATTGGTTGCGTCGTTTTCCTCGTGATTTGCAGGAGGTTTTGAAGACGTTGTTTGATGGGTGTCGTGTGGAGGTTGGTTCGCAGGGGCAGGGTTCCGTTCGGGGTGGTCGGGGTGGTGCGCGTAGTGTGTCGCGTGGTAGTTCTGCGGGTGGTTCGTCGGGTGGGGCGGCTAGTATTTTTGATGTTTTTGATTCTAATTTGGGAGGTTAGTTGTGGCTGGTGTTGTTAGTTTTTCTGCTGTGATTGATGATGTTTTGGGTGCTTTGGATTGGGTGATGGAGGTGAAGGCTCCGAAGGTGAATTTGAGTATTGACCCTGTGGGTGGTTCGGCTGGTTTGTGGGTGGATTCGCCTGAGTGGTATCGGGAGTGTCCGGTGGGTACTGGTTTTGGGTTTGTGGGTGAGAAGCCGGTGGTGGTGGAGTTGGCTTTTCCGTCTGAGTTGAAGCAGTCGTTGATGTTGGCTCGGAATACGGAGGGGGAGTGTACGTTTGAGGTGGCTGTTGGTCGTGGTGGGGGTATTGATTCGGTGGTTTTGACTGCGGGTGCGTCGAATAAGTTCTCTTTGAGTTTTGAGGGTCGTGTGCGTCGGAAGAAGCGTCCGTGGCGTAAGGTGGGTTCGGTGCCTGCGGTGAATTTGGTTCATGCGGTGAAGGCGGCTCGGTCGATTAACCATGTGGTTGATGATGCGCAGTTCCATGTTGTTTTTCAGGTGTGTGGTGGGGAGCGTTTGGAGGTGGTGACGATGTCGTCTGAGCCTGCTGGGTCGGTGTTTTTGCGTTATAGTATGCCGTTTGTGGGGTTGGATGGTGTTGGTGGGGATGATTTGCGTCGGTTGCAGGAGTTTGTGGCGGTGATTCCTGTGCCTCGGTCGATGGGTGGTGATTTGGTGGATATTTTGATGGGGGATGACTGTTTTGGGTTTGCGGATACGGTGTCGGGTGCGGTGGCTTTGTATGCTGAGCGTACTGATACTAACCCTGCGTTGGTGCAGGCGGTTCGTAAGCGTTTGGAGGTGGTGGATGGTTTGGAGTGGGGTCGTCAGGTTCCGGTGCAGGTCAGTAAGTTGAAGGATGTGATTCAGCGTATTTCGTCTGCTAATGCTAAGAATCTCCCGGTGCTTCTTGGTACTAGTGAGGATTCTCGTCTGCTGGTGAGTATGGGGGATTGGGTTACTTCTCTGAATCTTCCGAGTGGTGTGGATAATTATTATCCGTTGAAGGCGGCTCTTAACTGCTACACTTCGACGGCGTTCTTGTTGCCTTCTGTAGGCTCGCGTACTAGCGTGATTAACTTCTTGCCGGTGACTGAGGACTCGGAATACAAGGATTATGTGTGCCGGTTTGACGAAGACGGTGAAGGACGCTTGACGGTTATCGCTTTGTGCGATGTCCAGATGGGGTAATGATGGTTGATGTGGTGGCGCCGTGGTTGCCTGCGGCTGTTCCGGCGGCTCTGTTCGTTTTGTCGGTGATGACTGCGCCACCAGATTGGGTGAAGCCTCGGGGGTCTGCCCGGAGGGTCTGGGTTCTAACGCATCTGTCTGCTCTGGTAGTAGGTGTGCTGGTGGGTGTTGGGATGCAGTGGCACCCGTGGTATGAGCAGGATATGGTTGCTCGGGTGGGTGCAGGTGTGGTCTCTTACGTTTTTGTGCAGGGGTCTCAGACGGATTTGTTGTTCCGTAAGGCTTCTGAGGTTCACATGATGTTTGGGTGGTCGTTGTTCATGATTGCGGCGGCAGTTGGTGGCGATTCTCGGGTCGTTTCGGGTAGTGTGGCTGTGCTTTTCTTGGCGGCTCTAACTCGCCGCTGGTGGGCAGGGGATGCAACCGCTCTCTGTGTAGCTCTATCGTGTGTTTTGCCGGTGGTCTTAGCTCATCCTATGGCGGCGATAGCGAACTACGCGGGGATGGGATTTGTCCTGGTTTGCGGGATAATTACTGCTGTTGCAAAGAGCCGTAAACGACCGATTGCCGTGCCGCTCGTGCCGATTGCTCTAGCACCGTTTGTATTGGTTCCTGCCATTCTTCCTCTACTGTCGCTATATGGATTGCAGTAAGTATTTCTATGACCCTTTTCGAGGAGTTGTTTGCTGTGATTGATGTTGCAGATTCTGAGGTTGAAGTCGTCTCTAATGGGGGAGAAGTCGAGGTCGCGAGCGCCGGTGTGGTGGAAGAGCCTTTGCTCTCTGCTGAGGACGCTACGAAGCTGACCATCGCTATCTCTGAGACGACAGAGACCCTATGGGGGCTACTCTATTTGGCGTGGAAGCGTGAAGCGCACCGGGCACTTGGGTTGGCGACGTGGGGCGAGTACTTGGACAAGTATTTCAGTGGTTCCCGTTCTGCCGCTTACTCTCTGCTGGCACAGGGTACCGTAATCAACGCGATTACTGAGGTTGCCCCTGAAGGTACCGAAGTGTTTATTAGCCAGGCAAAAGCGAAGATGCTGAAGAAGGCTTTGGACGACTTTATCCCCACCCTCAAAAAGCGTGTCGAAGGTAAGAGTCCCGAGGAAGCTGAGCAGGAGATTCAGGAAGCAATTGATGAACAGCTAGAGCAAATCAAAGAGGACAAGAAGGCTCTCCAAGCTCAGCGCGTCGAAGAGGAGCAGAAGAACCTCGAAGCTAAGCAGAACATGTATGAGGAAGCCGCCACCCAGCTCATTGAGCAGTATGTTGAAGAGAATGGCGGCTACACCGTATCGGGTCTTGAAGAGGACGAAAGCACCGATTACGACGACGACATCTACTATGCAGAGGAACCTGTCGAGCAGGAGCCTCAGTACGAAATTAACCGCAAAGCAATTGCCCAGCGGAACCTGTACGAAACCATCGGAAAAGCTAGTAGCCTCCCCGAACCGAAGGAAGCGCTTGAAATTATCCCCCCGGAACGAGCTGTCAAGACCCACACTGAGCTTTCCGACATGGCACAAAAAATCCATGAAATCCTCCAAGCAATCGAAGAGCGCTATTCAGCCGCTCTCACCCGCGACAACATGACCAACTAGACCTCCATCCGTAAACACCACAATCAGAAGGAACCTAACCAATGAAACTCGGCGGAAACAAACCCAGCGCCAACAAATTCCTCGACATGATGGACAACGTCGGAAACTACTCCGAAGTCGAAGAAGACACCACACTCACCCCCGCCCCGGCTCCCGAACCTGAACCCGTACATTACGAAGAAACCCCCGCAACTGCACCCACCTACGGATACGACGAACCTGTGGAAGTAGAGGAAGAAACCGTCGAGGAAGAACTTCAGACCCCCGAGCCGGAACCCACCCCGGAAGATACCCAGCTCGCCAAACTCGAAGCACTACGCGCAAACCTCCGACCCCCTGCCACCCCCGCCCCGGAACCTGTCGAGCAGGAACCCGAAGAGCCCACCCTCACCGCAGAAGAACCTGCCTATGAGGAAGCCCTGGTATCTGAACCTGAGCCCGCACCGGAAGCTGTACGCCAGGAAACCCCTGCACCCACCTACGGATACGAAGGACCCGTGGAAGTACCTCTCACCCCCATCGAACCCGAACCCACCGAGGCACCCAGCACCACTGCACCCCTCAACACCCACACCATTACCCTCATCCTCAAAATCGGCAAAGCAATCGAAAACCTCCCCAGCTCCGCCGTTGAATCACTCAACATCATGCTCGGAAACCACACCGACACTGGAGCCGCAGGAGCAATCCTCAGCATTATCACTAACCTCGAAGGTACCCAATCCGCCCTCGAAACCGTCAAGGAACTCGCTAATGTGGACACCTCCGACGCAATCTATGCAGGAGCTAAATACTACGAAATCCTCAACGAGCACTCCGAGAACTCCCTCAAAAACCTCGCCGTAACCTTCGGTGACACCACCATCGCTGAAACCACGCACACCAAAACCGACCTCATCCTGAGCGTCATCAAAAACATTAGCGAAACCCCCTCAAATGTCTTTGAAGCAATCTCGCTGATTACCGATGCACTCGCTGAGTAACAGGTTTTAGTACTGTTCAAATGGCGGTTGGGGTCATAAAAAGCCCCAGCCGCCATTTGTTGCGTCTGCTATAATTTTGGGGTGTTGGTTCGCTATTTCTGTTGCTGACATTCCCTATATTTTGCGAGGTTTATTCCTAGATGGGCACCATTTCTTTTCGACCGGTTGAGACCGTAGATGAGCGTTCCCTGGCCCCTTGGGACATCTACGTGCAGGTTATCGGAGAGCACATCTCCCTGTCTGCTCTAACCGCTCCGGGTGCCGTCGGTGGAGACTTCCTACGCCTGTTCTACCAGCGAGCGCACGTTGCTGGCGTGATGGAGATGGTTAAGAGCGCATCGGGGCGTTCTGTGACGTTGAAGGTGCCGTCGTCTCATGTGCCGTCGATGCATGCTTTGGTGGAGATTATGGCTGTGGCGGTTAAGTATGTGCGTCTGACGGGGGATGTGCGTCGTTTTTATGGTGTGTTGCCGTGGAAGGGTGTGGCGGTTTATTCGGTTGATTCTCGTGAGCGTTATTCGGGTTCGTATTTTCAGATTGTGTCGGTGAGCCCTTATGGGTTTAACGATGCGACGTTTAAGTATTTGCGTAATTTGGGTGCTTGGAAGAAGCCGGATAACAAGAATGTGTGGCAGGTTCCGATGAGTAAGCTGTTCAAGTTCTTGCAGAGTAATGAGCCGGGTGAGCGTGGAATCGCTGTGACGCGGTCTTTGGCTGAGCTTGTGGTGAAGGGTTTTGGGGGTGTTTTTGATGGGTCTGTGCTGTCTTTGAAGGATGTCCCGGTGGGTGCGTTGCATTTTGCTCGGTATGATACCCGTCCGCAAAATGTGAAGCGCGAGAAGGGTAAGGCTTTGGTGGATAGTCTTGTGGGTGTGGGGTATGGGTCTATTTTTGATTTGTTGTATGGGGTGCCTCGCCGGTATTTGGATTTGTCGAATCCTGCGTCGAGCCTGGTGGGGTTGGATTCTGGTGAGACTGCGCATATTGTGGGTCGTGTGGTGCGGTGGGAGCAGATGTACTCGGGTCGTGGTATGACGTGTAAGGTGCGTACTGCGGAGACGGATATTGATGTGACTTTTTGGGGTAAGGGTAAGTGGCGTGAGTTGAAGTACCCGGTGGGTACTGAGGTTATTGTGGGTGGAAAGATTAGTTATTACTACGGCAAGAAGCTGACGGGGGATTTTATTGATACCTTGGATGTTTCTAGTACGGATAATCCGTTTGTGCCGATTTATTCGCAGTCTCCGAGTAGGGGTGTTTTGACGGTTTTGGTGTCGAACCTTATTCGTGAGGCTTTGACTCGTTTGTCTGCTCCTGGTAATCAGCATATTGTTCAGGGTGAGTACTGGTCTGCTGGCTCTCTGCCGGAGGGTATTCTGACGGTGGACGAGGCGTTGAATAAGTTGCATTTCCCTGAGTCTAAGGAAGACATTCTGAGTGCGACTGATTCGCTGGCTTGGTATGAGCTGGTGTGGATGCAGTTGCTTCTGCGTGAGGCGGCACTCCAATCTGAAACTGCACTTGGTGTAAAGAACACGGGTCGGAAGGGGAAAGCCTACAGCCGTGCTGTCAAAAACCTGCCCTACGCCTTGACTGGTGACCAGCAGAACGCCGTCAAAACCATCCGCACCCTCATGGGCTCAGACAAGCCCATGAACGCGCTCCTCTCCGCAGACGTCGGTGCAGGAAAAACCATCGTGCAAATCCTTGCCGCGCTCACCGCTGTAGATTCAGGACGCCAAGCAGTTATCGTGGCACCCACCGAAATCCTTGCACAGCAGATTTACCGCGCCGCCCGCACCGCCCTCGAAAATATCCCTGATGTAACCCCCGTCTTCCTCTCTGGCGCGCTCAAAAACAAAGAACGCAAACACATCACCCAGCAAATCGAAGACGGCACCGCCAAACTCATCATCGGCACCCACACCATCCTCAACACCACAAAATTCGCTGACCTCGGCTTCGTCTGCCTCGACGAGCAACAGAAATTCGGTGTAGAACAGCGTGAACGTCTCCTTGGAACACGTGAAGACGGCACCACCCCCGACTATCTGCTTGCCACTGCAACACCCATCCCCCGAACCATTGCTCAAATCGCTTACGGCGACATCGACTTCATCCAAATCAAAGAGAAACCTGCCGGACGCAAACCCATCGAAACCGAATGGGTTAAAACCACATCTGACGAAATTCTCGAAACCCTCTACCACCCCCTCTGGGAAGACATCAACAACGAGCTCAAAGCAGGGCACCAGGCTTTCATCGTCGCACCCCTAGTGGATGAAAACAGCGACCTCGACGCGCCCTCCGTCGAAAATCTTGCTAAACAAATCCACCCGGCAATCCCTAACGCCCGCATCGGAACTCTTCACGGCAAGATGAAACCCTCAGCCCAAGAAGCCAGTATGAACGCCTTCCGAAACGGTGAAACCAACGTCCTCATCGCCTCAACCATCGTAGAAGTAGGTGTAGACGTCCCCAACGCCACCCGTATCATCATCATGGGTGCAGAACGCATGGGAGCATCAAGCCTACACCAGCTACGCGGACGAGTCGGACGCAACGACCTCCCCGCAAAATGCTGGCTCATCAGCCCCGGCGAAACCAAAAGCGCACAAGCACGCATGAACGCACTCTGCGAACACCACGACGGCTTCAAAATCGCAGAAGCAGACACCGAAACCCGAGGCGAAGGCGACGTCCTCACCCTCAACCAACACGGCAACACCAAAAACCGCTTCCTACGCCTCAACAAACACCGCCACCTCATCGCGAGCGCACAAGAAGCCGCAGACCGCATCCAAAACAACCCCGAGCACCTGAAGCAGGCGCTCGCAGATGCGAAGAAATTTCATGCTGAGTAAAGTCCCTCAGCTATAAGGAAGCTAGAAGGAAAAGGTAAGGTCGTGAGTATGAGTAAAGAGAGCAAAGCTAGTGCTGTCGTCCAGCGTTTCAGCGAGTACATGGTCGAGAACTATAAAGACCGTGGACGCACCCACACCAACCGCATTATTGCAACATACAACACTCGCAACTGGAAGCGTGTCAGCCTCTGGGTGCTTTGCCTACTCGTAGGTGTAATTCTTGGCTCTGTCCTTGACCAGGTGCCTGGTAACGCCTACGTGCTCGGGTACGTGAAGGTTCTGACCTGCGCCCCGCTGATTGTCTTCGGTTCAGGCAACCTTGCGTACATGTTCGCCTACGCTGTAGGGGAGTGGCTGGGCACCAGAGAATCTTTCGACTGGGTTCCGTTGAAAGAGCGTTCCTGGGCGGGGCATACGGTGAGGGTTTGGGTCGTCGCAGTTATCGCAACGATTCTAGTATGCCGATGCATTTTCTTCCTCAAACCCGGCACACCTATGCTCACCGGGCAACTTTACATCAGCGTAGGTATTATCCTCGCACTCCTACCGTTCCTGCATAGAACGAAAGACGAGCTGGACGCGGCAGAGTTCGGAATCCCCGACGAACGCACCCAAATCCTTATCGACAAGAAAGCCGAATTCAAAGCCACCGTCCAAGAACGCAAAGAACAGACCCGCAAAAAGCGTGCTAAACGTTCCACCAAGATGCGGCAAAGATTCCTGGGCGGAGAGAACCCACCCAAGAAGAAGTAACCGCACCGAGGACGGTAACCCACAAGAGGTGGGCAGACACACACCAACATGTGCCTGCCCACCTCATTTTGTGTCCAGAAACCGCTATAAACATAGGAGAACCAAACCAACCCAGAGGAAAACAACCATGACCACAGAAAGCCCCCAGCAACACACCTGCTGGACACACCACATCACCCACCCCACCGACAACACCGACAACGCCCTCATGGGTCAAGCACACGCCGTATCCGGTCTTGCCGCATACATGGCACTACTAGCTTTCGGCGCAGGCGCCGGAGGTCTCGCAACACTCATCCTCGGCAACGGCGGCGGAGCACTCGGCATCCTACCCGCACTAACATTCATCGCAGGCGCACTCATCCCCGACTTCGACAACACCTCCTCCAGCGCAAAATCCAGCATGGGCATCCTCGGCGAACCCATCACCTTCGCATTCCGAGAAAGCTCCCGCCTCGTCCAAACCATCCACACCAAAGCAGACGCAAAATCCAGAGCCAAAGCACACGACGCCGTACACCGAGGATTCTGGCATTCCCTCGCAGGTGCCGCCGCGCTCGCCCTGCTCGCTAACCTAGCGACCAATAACCCTCTCACGAACAATATTGCTTTGCCTTTTGGGTTCGTGGGTATCCCTAATCTTTCTGCGCTTATCGCCGCCACACTCTGCCTCGCCGCCTTCCACATCGCCCTCACCGGACTCAACGCCAACGCACTCAAAGCACTCCGAAAAACTAAAAAAATCGGTTCAACCCTCACTCTCGTCCTCTCCATCATCATCACCCTCACATTCTTCGCCGCATCCCCGGCAGGACAATACCAGTGGATTGGGTACACCCTCGGTGCCGGGGCAGTCGTCCACATCATCGGAGACGCCTTCACCAAGGCAGGCGTGCCGCTCTTCGCGCCCATCCTCAAATGGAAAGGCAAGCGCTGGTACACCTGGCGCTTTGCAACCTTCGATGCAAACAGCGACAGCCTCAACGCAACCGTAACCTGGGGAAGCATCGCAATCATCATCCTCTCCACCTTCACACTCCTCACAACCCTCCACTAACCCCCACAACCCACCACCAGCCCCACCAAATAAGGAAAACCCCACCCCAATGAACATCTTCACCTACACCCTACTCATCCTCTCCACAGCAACCCTCGCCCTACTCCTCATCCTCACACTCAAACACCTCAACACCACCGCACAAAAAGCCGTAGCCCTCGCAGAACACCACAACGCAATCGTCAAAAACATCTGCGCGCTCGCCGCTTTTGCCGCCGATTTTGAGAAGACCCTCGACAAAGGAACCCCCGAGCATGAGCGTTTGAACAGTGAGCACTTCCAGACCATCCGCAAATACACCCAGAACGTCACCTTCACCGACCCTGCAACCGAGCATGAAACCCTCCGCAACGTCATCTGGGCGGCAATCCACGGACTACCCGACCAACACACCCAGCTGAACCAGCAAGGGCTCAGCAGAACGTACACGCGCTGGTACACTGATAACATTGAACCCATCATCCCCGTCCTCCGACAGAACACCCTCGTCCACGACACAGCTGTACAGGAAATCACTCTCGACCGAATCAACAAACTCATCCTCAAACAGAAGCCCCACACCCTCGGAATGACCTCCATCTAACCAACCCAAGGAAACCAATCATGGCAACCCTCAGACGAACCGTTAAGACCCGCAAAAAGGCAAAAGCTAAGCCCAAAGCGCGCCCGCCCCGCCCCAACGACATCGACGAAAAAACTATCCAGCAGTACCTCGCCAAGCCCAACTACGTGCTCCTCAGCGACCTGCCCACCTTCAAACAGAAACGCCTCCTCCAAAAATACCGGGACACCCTCACCGACCCCCTCGCAGTCCAAATCTTTGAAACAAACCTCAAAGCAGGCGTACCCTTCTTCTACAACGAAGCCACCCAACAGGTCGTCATGCCCATCCCTCAGCAAAAAGTAGACGCAGACGGCTTCTCCAAAATCAGCATCAACGCAGACCTCGCCAGCACAACCGGACTCGACGCCGGAGCCCAAGTATTCCTCTCCTCCATGCGCTCGCCTCTCACCATCGCAGAAATCAATCAGGCGAAGAAAGAAGCCGCCGCAGAACGAGCCGCAGAAAAACTCATTTCCGAGGAAAAACGCAAAGAACGAGAAGAAGAAGACCTCAAAAACTGGTACGCCCTCCTCAACGACGACTCAATCAAAGTCCGCCTTGAACAAGAACGCACCAAAGCCGACCGTGCCGACAAGCTCTTCAACGAAGCAACCCAAGGAATGCGCAAATGAACAACCTCCTCGACAACATCAAATACTTCATCTACATCCTCGTAGCAGTAGCTATCGTCGTCATGATTGCCCTCTCACCCGTCGGTACCGCAATCAGCGAATACCTCAGCAACTGGCACATCACCGGCGGACAGTAACCACACCCCCACCATCTGCACGAACAAGTGAAGCCGCCCCACTAAAGGGCGGCTTCACTATGCTACGATAAAAACACCCACCCCAAACAGGAAGACCCCACCATGCTAGACCCCAACTACACCCAACAGTTCGCAGAATACGAAGCACCCGTCTACGTCACCTTCAACCACAAAAACAACATCATCACCCTCGGACCCGCATCCGGGTACCCCTCAACCGTCCTCTACTTCCGCCAAGAAATCAGAAACTACCTCGCAAGCGCACTCCCCGCCGAATACAAAACCAACGAAACATACCCCCACGAACTCCTCGCACGGCTAACACACAGCATCGTCAAAATGGTTGCAGACCTCCAGCTCGCCTACTACTTCTACCTCAACTCCACCACCACACTACCCCTCACCGAAGAACAACTCCGAGGTCTCAAAGTATCCGCATCGAGCATGCGCGTACAAGCAGAACTCAAAGAAGTCATCCGACACCACCACCCCCTCACCGAAGAAATTATCCTGCCCTACCTCACCCAGAACGAGACTGAGCCCATCCAAAAGTGGCTCCACAACATCCGAACCACCACCAATCAAGGGCTCATTGATGTAGCAGGCATCGTCAAAGACACCCTCACCTACCTACCTAAACCCCCTGCCAACACTCATGTAGGTGCAGACGCCGCCATGTACCACCAAATCAACACCACCCCCAACAGCAACGAATACACTCCCACCCCTGGTATCAACCCCAACCTCATCTAACCACACCCTGAAAGGCAAAGCAGACCATGACCACTACAACGCCCCGCACCCTCGACATCGTCCTCGACATGCCCACCGACCTCATCTTCAACGCGAACCACCGCCTCAACTACCACGCCAAAGGTGAACGCGTGCAACTGCTCCGAGCATACGGTGCCGCCGCCGCACACTACTACATCCAAAACCACCCCGAATTCGTCCCCTTCACCCACTACAAAATCCACTGCCGAGTCTTCAACAACGTCAAAAACCTCAACATCGACCCCATCAACTACTCCGAAACCCTCAAACCCGTCATCGACGGCTTCAGTGGCAGACTCTGGGAAGACGACAACGCCAACTACCTCCTCGAATACACCTGCACCTTCGGCGGCTACTACCGCTCACCCGGCACCGAAACCACCCTCAACGCCCGCCGCTTCCACATCACCATCACCGAAGCAAACCCCGACGACTACATCGCCACCCCCACCCCAGCACCCGAACTCGACACCATCGCCGCAGAATGGGTCGTCCCCCGAGGACTCCAAGTACCCCACGTACCCCACGACGGCAAAATCAAACCCACCGAAGGACTCGAAAAATACTACAAAAAAATCGACAGCACCCTCCGCCGAAAAAACAACCCCAACCCCAAAAAGAAAAAGAAAAAACCCAACACCCCCGAACCCAAACCACTCATCGAAGTAAACATCCCCCAACCCGAAACCAACCTCAAAATCCACATCCCCGAACCAGGCGAGCCCACCCCCAACCCTGACCCCCTCAACTGGTAACAAAACACACAACCAAGCCCCGCACCACCCACCAGGCGCGGGGCTCACCCGCACCCCGAAACACGCTATAAAAATAACAACTAACCAAACCAAAACAGGAACACAAAAACCATGAGCGACACCCGAGCAATCAACGCAACCAGTGTCTTCCGCCGAGAAACAAGCTACTGGGCACTCTCCGCCGACATCGCCCTCCCCGCACCCATCACCGCCACCCAAGGCAAATTCATCTTCCTCCTCCTCTTCCCCCTCATCAGCATCAGCATCCTCGGACTCTACCTCACCGGAACAGACCTCGCACTCTCCCTCATCGGAGGTCTCATCATCGGAGGTCTCACCGCCGCCGGACTCGGATACTACCTCGGACACGAAAACGAACACTACCACCTCCGAACCCCCGTCGAATGGCTCACCCTCAAAGCCCGCTGGCGCCGCCAACCCAAAGGCTACATCGACCTCCGAGAATACAACCCCAACGGCAACCACCTCTACCGCATCGACGCACCCATCCAAATCAGCCGCCGCCGCGAAATCGAAACCCTCAAAGAATACAAAAAACTCAAACAACAAGGCTTGTCCACCAAACACATCGAAAACCAGGTGAAGCGCTCGCAGGAAGAAGCGTTCGGAAAGACCGTACCGGCGCAGGAGGAGAAATAGAACATGGCAGGCGAGTACGTTTACGCTTACCCTAACTTTATCGGCTACAACCCGACTGCTTCGAACTTCGCACAAGCCGTCTGGTTCGACCTACACTCAGCGAACTTCAACTCGAAACCGCCTCTGACCCTCGTCGTTGGTGAACAGGGTTCCGGTAAAACATTTACCCTGCTGAACCTCATCACCCTCAACGCCTTGCAGGGCGCATGCGTTGTAGGTATCGACTGGAAAGGTGACCTCCTACCCGCCGCAGAGCTGAGCGCTATCACCGGCTTCCACACCAGCCGCCACAAAATCGAACCGCCCCTCGAACAAATCACAGACCCCACTATCACCCCCGAAGGACGAGACGAACTCCGCAACCGAAACGCCGGAATCCTCGACCCGTTCATCATGTTCATCAACGACGAAGACCACGAACAAGCCAAAACCGACATCACCGTCGCCGTGAACGCAATCTGCTACGCGCTCGCCCCTGAAGAAATGTCGAAAATCAACATCAGAACCGCAATTGCAGAGTGCGTCAGTGACACCTACGGTTTCTCAGTTAAAGAGCAACGAACCATGAGAACTTTCCTCTCGAAACTCATGAAGCTCGGGCATGACCGAGGGGACGATGAAATCCAAAACTACGCCGGATACTTGCAACTCCAACTCGCAAACGGTGCAGGTAAAATGCTTGCCGCAATCCCTGGACACCCCCCTAAAGAAACCTTCACAGTTGAACCCGGCATCACCATCATCGACCTCTCCAGCCTGCCCGGACTGCCCAAAACCGCAGAAGACCTCAAGAACCCTGCATTTGGTGTAGGTCAAGCAATCATCGCGATGCTCGCCCTTTACATCCGCCAATCGTTCACACGAATGGAAAGAAACATCCGAAAAACCTTCGTTATCGACGAAGCGTGGGCAATCATCGGCAACCCTATCGGAGGGTCCCTCATCGACATGCTTGTCCGCCTTGGACGCTCCATGAACGTCGCTGTCCTCCTCGGCTCCCAGAGCTTCAAAGACCTCTTCAACGACAGAACAGACTTTAACTCCGCAGGCGTATCAACCTACATGGCGTTCAAAAACTCAACCAAAGACGCACTCGTCGGACTACAAGGTATGGAAATCGAAGACGAAGAAGAACAAAAAGACCTCGCATCAATCTTCCCCCACCTCCGCAAAGGCTGTTGCCTCATGCAAGACCACCAGCGCCGCAGAGGACTCGTCCAACACTGGGTCTGGGACAACCGCCTCGCAAAGCTCTACAACAGCAACCCCAACATCGACCCCAACACTGAGCAGAACGACTAACCACCAACCAGCCGAAGGAAACCAACCATGACCACCCCCGTACGCGAACGCCCCTGCTACGTCTACATCAGCGGAGACAAGCAATACTCCCTCCTCCAAAACCCCAGAAAACCCCTCGAATCCCCCATCCACCCCGACGAAACAAAAGACGCCGCATGGTGGAGAGAATACATCGCCGAATCCCTGCCCCCCATCGAACCCGACCACGGACCCGTACCCCCCGACACCACCTACACCAAATACACCATCGAAGAAGACGGCGAAACCTACGCCACCCTCTACCCCGACACAACCCACCCCGACAACGAAGGCAAATACCTCACCCCCGAACTCCTCGGCATCTTCCCCAACCTCGAACAACTCTTCCAAGCCCTCGACCAAGACAACCCCACCATCCCCAACAAACTAGACTGCGTCATCATCCACTCAGACTACTTCACCCAAATCTGCAACACCTACCGCAACGACTCCGAACTCGTAACCCTCTTCACATACCTCGACGGCATCCTCCAAGAAAACCTCCTCATCATCATCGAAGCCTCCACCACTGCCGAAGAAAACGCAGACTACCGAGAAATCTACAACAAATACACCGACACCCTCAACGAACGCAACGTCCCCCTCGGCTACCGACCCATCACCGTCACCCAAACCATCCTCAACCGCGACAACCCCAGCGCACCCTACAAAGAACTCCACCCCGACACCGTCGCAGAAAACCTCTACCGAGCAATCGAACTCTTCCTCGACCCCACCCAAAACCCCGACCCCTACACCGAACCCTCACGCGCCTTCAAAGGCACCCTCACCCACCGCACCACACCCAACCTCGCCGCAATCCACCAAGACGCACACCCCGACGAAACACACCTCAACAACTCACCCAACATCGGACGAGTCATCACCGTAACCTCCAAAAAAGGCGGCACCGGCAAAACCACCACAGCCCTCGCGCTCGCACACGCACTCAGCAAATGGGGCAAAGAAGCAGAAGAAAACGGACACGCACCCCACGCCCTCAAAGTCATCGTCGTAGACCTCGACCTCCTCGACGGACAAGTAGGCTACTCCACCAACAACCAAACCCAAACCGTCCTCGGAATCTTCAACGCCTACCGCGAAAGCTACACCGTACTCGGCGAAGACCCCGACGAAGACTGGAACATCATCCAACAATCCATCATCCACACCACCCAAGGCTTCGACACCCTCCTACCCCCCGAAAACCACAACAACCTCAACGACCTCGACCCCGCCTTCTACCGAGCAATCGTCACCGTCCTCCGAGAACACTACGACATCATCATCTTCGACACATCCGTATCCCTCGAAAGCGCATACATGACCCAATGCGCATACCCCCTCACCTACCGCCTCTACTACGCAACAGCACCCCACCACCGAGTACTCGACACCATGCGCAAACAATTCACCTACGGACTCGGCTCCACCATCCGAGGCGGCGGAGGACTCAACCCCCAACGAATCCGCATCTTCGTAAACGGCGTAGAAGCACCCCACATCGTACAAAAAAAATCAGCCGTCGCCTTCAAAGACGTCACCAACTACAGCGTCAGCAACATCCCCGTACTCTCCGGCGTACCCTACCTCCACGAAGCCGCACTCGACTCCTACAACCCCCACCTACCCGAAGGCTTCGGCTACCTCCTCAAAAACCAAGGATACGAAGCAGGCATGAAAATCCTCGCCCACGACATCCTCCGAAACACAAACTACCAACTCTTCAACAACGAAGACACCCAACAACTCGAACACTACTTCACCCTACGAAACCTCTAACCACCCCACAGGCAACGGAACCGTCACACCCTCACCACCATAAACCAACCGAACCGTCACCTCATCATCACCAACCCCGCACCCACCAACAGGTGCGGGGTCACCCACACCCACCCCCAAAACCGACCCCACCACAAAAACACCCAACAACAACAACCCCACAACCCCCACCAAACCACCAACAACAGACAAAACCCACCAAACACCCACCAAACCACCCAACCCAAACACACGACCAACCCCCAAAACCACCAAACCCACCACCAACACCCCAACCCCCAACCGACCACCCCACACCACCCACGACTCACCAACACCACGACACCAAAAACCCCTCAAAAAACTCAACAAAACCACCTCAAAACAAGAAAAGCAAATACACCCAAAACATAGCACCAAAACAGCTATACACAACACAAGAAAAACAACCAGCAAACCAACCAAGGAAAAACACCCAACCCATGACCACCAACGAATACAGCCTCCAAGCAATCAAACGCCGCCGCCACACCAACACCAGCCGCGCACACCAAACCACCACCACCCTCAACAACCAAAAAGGACTCGAAGACCTCGGCAACATGCTCGCCTCAACCAGCGAAGACGCCACCCCTACCGTCACCCCTGAGACCACCACACCCGAACCCACACCGCAAACCACCAACCCCGTAGACGTAGACGCACTCATCGCCGAAGCCGTCAAAACAGCACTCGACAAAGCAAAACAAGAAGCCAACAACCCGTCCCCGGAAACCACCCCCACCCCGGAAACCCCGGCACCCACCAACACCCCTGAACCTACCCCGGCAGAAAAACCCCGCGTAGCAACCAGCGAAGACATGAAACGCGCTCGCGAAGAAAAATACGGCACCGTATTCAACAACGGCGCCGTAGGTAGTAGCGGACTGCGCGCAACCTTCGCCGCCGTAAACACCGAACCCGCAAAACTCCAACTCTGGCGCGTCATGAACGAAGCCTTCGACCTCGGAGCAGACGACGTCTACGTAGAAGCAGGCACCCCCATCCGCCTCAAAATCAAAGACGGCGTAGACACCTACACAGGAATCCCCGCACCCGACTCCGTCGCAATCGAAGACCTCATGCACGCAATCCTCCCCTCCGCAGAACGCGGCACACTCATGCGCCAACGCGAACTCAACGCCGCATACACCGTCCCCGACGGAAAACACATGGGACGCCGATGCCGCCTCAACGTCGCCTACGCAACCCCCGGCACAGAAAACTACGTCCTCACCTTCCGCCTACTCTCCAACTACATCGGACTCCCCAACGAATACGGTACCCCCGACACCATCACCCAACACGCACACGACCCCAATGGCGCAATCATCGTCGCAGGACCCACCGGCTCCGGCAAAACCACCCTCTGCGCCTCCCTCCTCCGCGAAATCCAACTCAACGGCGGCAGAATCGACAAAAAAACCGGACGCCGCCTCGGACAAAGCATCCTCACCCTCGAATCCCCCGTAGAATACCTCTTTGACAACAACGACCCCAACGGCAACGGCACCTTCTTCATCCAACGCGAAGTAGGCTCAGACACCCACAGCTTCCTCAACGGACTCAACTCCGGTCTACGCCAACACCCCAACACCATCATGGTCGGCGAAATCCGCAAACCCGAAGAAATCCAAGCCTTCCTCGCCGCCTCCAAATCAGGACACCTCACCATCACCACCGTCCACGCCAACGACTGCGCAGGCATCATCGAACGCATCGCAACCGCCTACATCGACCCTAACAACCCCGACAGCGCCAGCGACAAAGCAGGAACCCTCCTCGACCTAGCCAACAACACCCGCCTCCTCGTCACCCAAAACCTCGTAGAAACCATCGACGAAGGACGAGTCCCCGTCCACGAAATCCTCGAAATCAGCACCAGCGACGAATGGCTCATCGACGCAATCACCAACGGAGACACCACCAGCATCCGCCGCCGCCTCGAAGCCTCAAACAAAGACATGAACGCAAAACTCCTCGAAGTCTGCCGAGCAGACACAGGAAACTGCTACATCGAATCCGCACGCAAACTCGCACCCAACAAACGCCGATTCGACACCCTCCGAGCAGAAAACGAAAACAACGGCATCAACTACAACTACCACCCCGACACCCTCAAAAACATCTAACCACCCCTGCACCCGCAGAAAAAGCCCCATGCCAGGCGACACAACCACCTATCATGGGGAGCTCAACCCCCAAAAAACAGTGTGCCCCGCACCAGGAGAACCGTATCTCCCAGTGCGGGGCACACCCCACCTAAGCCGCCTTAACGTTCCTTATAACGCCACCGGACGGCGCTCGCACCCCGAACCTTAGCCACATACAGCACGCACTCCATGAACTCATCACCCAGCCGGGCGTACTCGATAGGGGGTACCAACCCAAACCAGGGCGAGCGCACCTCCAAGAACCGTGCCGTGTCCTCAGCAGACCAGCCCAGCTTCAACAGCTCCTGCACAAGCTTCAGTGAGACCGGGCATACTTCCATGTTCCACGAGCCCCCTGCCGTTTCAACAAACTGGAAATCAGCCACCTTCAGCCCAGAACCGCCGCCCTGCGGCACGCCACGTTCAAACACTAGCAACCCGTCGTCCTGCATGCCCAAAAGCTCCTCTACAGGAACCTCACACCGCTTCGACATCATTTCAATGTTCCAACCGTTCAGGCTCCAGCCGCGCGGAGCGCCCCACCTGTACCCACGGGACAGCAACAGTGCCTCGCTGAACCCTAGCCCTCCAGCTAGTTTCTCGAACGACCACTCATCGAACTTCCCGTTGAATAGTCCAACTAGCCGCCAAGCATCCGCACCAGAATCAACCAGCTTCTTCACCGCTTCGGGTGTAGGAACGGACTCAGCGGACACGCGCCGCCACTCATAAGCCGCCCGGCGGGACGCAACCTTCACCATGAACGCACCAGCATCAGCCAACACCAACCGACGCAACCCCTCATAGCCGCCCACCAGCAACTCAGCCGCCGTCAAAAACCCATAATCCACCACCGGATAAAACAAAAACCCCGAAATATCTGAAGCGGACACCCCACCAGACACCAGAAGCTCCACAACCTCACGCAACTCTTCACGCCAAAACCCCAACCCAGAAACCTCACGATTAAACTGCGCACGAGCAAAAAACAACTCCCCATCATCCAGAGCACCCAACAAAGCACCCTCATCCCAAAGCCGCTCCACCTCAGCCTCAGAAACACCCATACCATCAGCCACCTCACCAACACTCAACCCCATACCATGACAATCCACCTCATCAAACCAACAATGACGACCCTCACCAAAAGCATCACCCAAACGCCGACCAACCCACCCAGAATCCAACCCCAACACATCCTCCACCAACCCAGTACGCATAAACTGCCAATCCACCTCACCAAAACCCCGCAGACCCAAAGAGCGCACCCTCAAAACCCCATCCACCGACGGAAAGACAAAACCAGGCTCATCGAAAACATCAAAAATCACCAAAAACACATCCTCACAAAAACAAAAAAACAGGTACACTCCTATAATACAAGACCCGCCCACACCAAAATACCCTCTGAAACCTCCCCAAAACTAGGCACACTATTTAGAACCACACAAAGACCGGAGTAATTACACCCCAATGCATAACACCCTGACAAGGGGGGGGAAGGCTCAAACCCTCGCTTATCGAAATACCCCAAAAAACACACCCTACCAAACTACCCGGCGAGCGCACCTGCAAAGCTCAAAGCCACACCCTCCCAGGTCACTTCCTTAAACTCACGAATTAGTTCACATACAGCCTTGGTACGTTCATCATTACTAGAACTCATCTTGCGAGAATCGTTGGGGGAGTATGGTAAAAAGTTGCTCTTCTACTGTACCCCTACACCCTTGAAGAAGCTTCGCCCTTGATTGGCTACAACCTACACCCCGGATATGCGCACATAAAAGAATCCCCCTAACCATTGGAATAGGACTAGGGGGATTCACACACTAACGGTGCACCAGACATTATATAAGTGCGTCACACTGTCCTACCGGTAAATCCACAATACAATGCCGCTTATAGGAGCTCTCACCATATTTAAGGGTATTGTATGCGGGTGCTCTGCTACTTGCTAACCACTGATTGAGGCACTACTACCTGAGCCCCTAATTGTACCCGCATTTTGGCTATGCGAATTAAACAAACTGAGGGTAAGAAGGAGTCCGATAACGCCTAATACAAAGGTAATAACGCCTACTACGGTTCCCGCTTTTCCCTTTGCTTTCCCGATTTGTAGAAACCCATCAATGAGACATGCAAAACAAAAGCAAATAAGGAGCACAAACGGTGTCTCTGGCGGGAAGAAGTAGCCTACGGCGGCAAGAACATTCATGCTAAGGAACCTTTCAGATTAGGGGGTGGTGCTACTAGTATAGTAGCACCAGCGGTGAGGCGAACATAGACAACATGTGGCATGTGTTCCGCGTTGCGGTATGTAGGTTCCAGGCTTGTAGAAGCACAAGGTAGGCGGCTCTAGCTGCTTATATAGTTGGTTGCCGCGCTCGCGCTGTTCCTAACCATTCCTGCACCTGAAGCTGTACCGCTAAACTAGGCAGAACTGAGTGAACACGCGTAAACACCGACAAATACGGCAACTGATTGATGTCTGTCCAGTGTTCGCCGGTGAGCATACCTTGTGCTTTGGGGCACAAGACCCCAAAGTATAAACTCTCAACCTGCCCACGAAAAACAAGAAGATAGTGCACAAACCTGCACACCCCCACACCACCAACCACAACAAGGAAGCTACTCCCTAACCGGTGAAGGCAAACGTTTCCCATCCATAGTGAGAACACCCAGCTGACGCGCCCTAACCTCCGCCCACACATAATCAACACCGAAAGCATCAGCCACATCCCAAACCAGCTGACGCGAAGAATCATAAAGCCGCCCCCACTCAGCAAGAAACTGACTCCTAGGCAACGCAAAACACCTACCAAAATAAAGACCCTCACGATACCGACGCATCAACACCTCACCCCTACGCCGCCCATAACGCCGCTCCCAATACGTTTCACACACACCAGCAGACTTACCCACATCATACAAAAGATACGTACCCAACAAACACGCCACCTGATGCCGCAACGACTTACGCATCATAGGCGACTCATCCTCAACATCCACCCACTGACCATAAACCACATTCAACGTAAACCCACCACCGTCATGAACCTCAATAGTCGGCGTATCCATTGAGACACCCTCCGTAAAAACATCCATACACCACACCCCACCACCAAGCCCCTTCACCACACCCACCATATCCAACGCCAAACCACCACCAGGCAACCCGACATCACCAACCAACCCAGCATCCGCACACGCATCATAAAGTCGCTGAGCAGAACACTCAACCGACTCACACCAACGCTCATCATCAATACCCATAACAAAACCATGCCCTTCCACATAACCCACCTGCCAGCAGGAAACCAGGGGCTTCCACTCCCTCCCAAAAAACTAATACTCGAAAGAATTAACACCCTCAAAAACACTACCATCAGGTCTTCTCAAACGTAGCGCTCGCACTCGTCCAGATACCCCGTTACCCTTCGCCCATTCGTTCACCCAGGTGACGACTTTATCTGAGGTGCAGAGCCAAACTACAGACCCAAAAACGCTTGTATCGTTCTTGTACTGCTCCAAAATCTCGTATAGGTGTCCTTTATCCTTACGCGCCCCACGCTCCACCTCCACAGCCACGCTACGGGGTGTACTGCGCCCATTTGAGCCCTTCCCACGGGGTGCGAGTGCGACGATGTCAGGGACGTGGTAAGCGCTTGTAGAGCTCTTGTCCAGTACAGCCCACATCCATTCGTTGCTTCCAAGGAACTCGGGGGAGATTCCTACACCTCCCATACCTTCCCATTGGCGGATGAGGCGGTCTCTCTCAACTACCAGCCGCCCCTTCAATGCAACGCGGTTTGTCCCTCTACCTTCACGTAGTAGGGCAGAGTTGATGACCCGGTCAGCGACGATTTCAAAGCCATTGCTTCCTCGACCGACAAGACCCGGTACGCGACCACTATCGAGCGCACCTGCGATGTCGAGAATGTCGAAGGTTCCATTCATGAGTACAGCACCTGAATAGCCGACCAGAACCCTGTGCGGGAACTCGCTATTTCCGACCTTGCTCTCCTCGTAAGGTTTACCTCCGATTCGGAACAAATCAATACCCTCTGATGTTGCAAGCCACACCTTGTGTCGAGACCCAGGTACAGTCACTGCACGGAGGCAGGAAGACTTTTGTAGACCATTCAAGATACGTGATGCATGTGCACGGGTGCTTACCCCCAGCAGGAGCATTGTTGCCCTGATGTCAATCCACCCGAAGACGCTGATGAATTTCATGACTGCGACTTCGCTAGGGGAGCCCATGACACCTACGTCCTGTGTTGCTTTCTTGCCCTTTCTGCGGGGGGTTGTGATTCCAGCGCCGCCGAGTAGCAGAGGGGCTACAGCATCCTCTTCTCCGACACGGGACATCCAGTACGAGGACTGCTCCATTGACAAGGCATTAGATAGTTCTGCGGGGCTCATTCTTGACCCTCTTCCGTCGTAGTCGTATTTGAATGTGGAGGAGTCAGCAACTCCGGCACCAACCCCTGCTGAACTAGGGGGTACTAGCCCACCGAGCAGAGTTTCGGGTGCTCCGGTTTCTTGGGCTAAGTCTTTTACTCCCATGCCTCCTGCTTTTGCCCGGTATCCTTCTTGAATCTCTTGGAAATCTACGCCGGGGATACCACCAAATGAGAATCTTGCTCGGGGTGTCACACCGTAGGAGTATCCTCCATGCTCAAAGATTTCACCTTTGCTTACTTCCTCTTTTTCGGGGTTCCAGAGGTACCCGGAAGCTTCAGTGGCGAAGCTTCTAAAAGCTTGGGGCAGGTCGTCAAAATTCCTGCTACCAGACATATTCTCCACGATGGAGCCCTTATCCATTGGGCGCCCATTTTTGGGGGTATATTTCTCGGTAATGTGACCGACTGAGACACCTGCATCAGCAAGCGCTTGCTGAGATTCAGGCATTGAGTAGATGTCCGGCGCAAGCTCTTCAACGGTTTCTCGCACGACACCTTTAATTGCCTTCGACGTATTTTTCTTCTTACCCATAGGACGCCCTTTCTGTGGGGGTAAAAGTTGAGGCGCTTCAAGCTACTACTGGGGTAGTTGAAGCGCCTCATAAGTTCCAGATGGGACTTGTATAAAAGCACATCAGGAGCCAAGTTCACAGCTAAATCATAATATCATTCTGCGACCCTCGCGGCAACCTCTGCGGCAGATACTCCGAGACCCAGAATAGGGGAGCCTGCTTGCACGTCATGGCGACCACCAGATACCCCGTAACCGCCTCGCCCGAATAGCCCTGCTGATTTAGACCCGTCACCTACAGGTACAAGACCTTTCCCTGTGATGCTTTCCCACCCTCCTTCCGTACCCGCAGTGAACCCCAGTCCGAGACCAGGAGTGCCCTTTCTTGCTTCCACAATAGATGCAGTGACTAGCGGAAGTAGGTGCCATTTCACGGACTCTTTAGTGGCTCTCAACCCATTCATCAACAGCTCCCACCCAGCACCCCGCCCGAGTATCATAAGGCGCTCTACCGCATGGGGCACACCTGCAATATTCATCCGCCCGTGGATATCTTCTGCAAGCACTGAAACATCCTCGGGGCTGGATGCTTTGCGCAGGGCACGAATCTTCGTTCCGGCAGGGTTTCCAGACACCCAGATACCACCTCCATAGATGCCACGTTTGCCGTACACTCCACCAAATTCTGAGGTTAAATCGAGTGTCCCGGCAAGGGTTGAATAGCGTTCAGGTACGAGTGACGAACCATAGATAAGGTATCTCCAAAGCCACCCATCCACGTCTACTACTGCACCTACTTCAGGGGGTACGATTTGCCCCTTTACGAACCCCTCTGCAAGCCCTGGAACATGTGAATCTTGGGAGCCTGCAATACCAGAAACACCAGGCACAAACCCGCCTGCACCAAGACCAGTAACCCCTAGTCTACGACCCATTTCAGCACCTTCACCGTAGTAAGAAAGGTAGCCGATAGAAGCCGCCGATACACCCCAGCTGGTAGGCATTGAACCGACCTCATTAACCCCCATGTATGTGGGTACGCCAACCATGTGTAAGGGCACGTTTTCGAGGGTGGTTTCGGAGATGGTTGCGGTGGCTTCTGCTGGGGTGGGGAAAGAGCCTAGCCAGGGTACTGAGATTCCTTCCTTTAGGATTTTATTTTCCACACCCCCAATGCCGACGCCAACCGTGCTGAAACCTGCACCTGCTGTGGTGACCCCGGAGGTGTCTACGCTGGTCACGAATTTGTGTGCCGGGGGTAGGGGGACAGCGGCGGCGCCTGCGGGGTAGTATTTTGCGGGTGCGGCAGTGGGGAGGTTCCCTATGAATTCGTCCCATTCACTTCCGGTAACTGCCGGTTTGGGTTTAAATTTCACCCCCCTGCCTGATACGAGCCCGTAGACTTGTTCTGTGTCGAGTACTTCTTCTGCGGGGGGTAGTACCGACAGGTTGAGTACCCCTGCGGTTGTGGTGGTGAGGTGTTCCGGCGTGGTGTCGTTTTCAGGTTCATGGAAGGGGGTCGTTTCCCATAGGGGCTCTAGGTGTGTTCCACCGATTCCGTAGTATTGGTCGCCGTCGGGGGAGACTTTACCTGCCCCTGCCCAGCCGACGGGATGGTAGGCACCTGCACCTGCCCCGGTGCTACTGGTGAAGATACTGATGTTCTGGGTGTTGCACAGCCATTCTGAGTGTGGTGTTATGGTCTGCTTTTCGTTCGGGGTGGCGGGTTGCGTAAGTAGTGGTGTGGCGAGGTAGGTTCCTTGTGTTAGCCCTGTGCCGTGGGTGATGGTGTGGTTGGTGGGTGTGGTGAGGAGTCCGGGTGTCCAGATGTGGGTGGTGTCGCCGGAGAATCCTTGCTGTAGGAGACGTTCGGGTGTGGGGGTTTTTGCCGGTGGTGTGGTGTGGTTGGTGAGTGGGGAGCCTTTGCCGGTGGTGTAATGCTTGGGTGTGGTGCGGGGAGCTCCGAGTGTCATGGTTTTGTCCTTGTGTGGTAGGTTTCTTTGGTTATTCTATGATACTTGGGTATAGCGTCTGTGGCTTGTTGGCGGCTAAAATCCCTGAAAAACAGCGCCCCTTAAAAAACACGGTACACCCACACCCAAAACACCCCAACCCACCCAGCCACACCAAAACAAACACCAAAAACACAAACCCAGAACGCAAAAACAACCTGGGCAACACCACAAAACAACACACCTACAAGCCAGCACATCACCTAAAACAACAACAGACAAGACACAGAAGGACAACAGACAATAGACCAATAGATAACAAGCAATAAGCAACAGACAAAGCACCAACAAGACACATAGACACGGGAGAACAACAACGACAACACACACGCACCAACCAAAGACACAAACACCATACACAGCAGACACAGAGATAAAACAGACACCACAGAGACAAGATACAGCACCAACAAGACACACAACCAAGAAACCAAGAACACAGACACATGGACATAGACACAGAAGGACAACAGGAACACGGAGAACCAAGACACGGGACACAAAGAAAACAAGCCAGAGAACAAAACAACAACACCAACAGAACAGCTAGAAGAAGAAACACACAAACAGACAACACACCTACAAGCCAAAGAACCAAGACAGACAAAGAGCCAACCAGCTAGAGAGAAAGCCAA